>Ga0256830_1000412_pt1 | contig 35188 bp, 30 predicted proteins | sample 128326metaG_FD_190537 | JGI IMG/M metagenome (GOLD analysis project Ga0256830, IMG submission 190537) | Hydrothermal vent microbial communities from Lau Basin, Pacific Ocean - 128-326 | ecosystem: Environmental > Aquatic > Marine > Hydrothermal vents | place: Pacific Ocean: Lau Basin | collected...
TCCCGCCGTTCCGCTGCCGACCACCGAACTCAATACGATTCAAAACAACACTCGACAGTTCGCGGGTGCTCCGATCTCTCTCGATCTGGTCGATGCCGACATCAAGCAGGTCTTCGGTATCTTTCATGAGATCTCCGGCCTGAACTTCGTGCTCGATCCGAACGTCACCGGCCAGGTGACGATCGTCGTCGACCAGATCCCTTGGGATCAGGCGATGGATTTGGTGCTGAAGAACAACGGCCTAGGCATGGTTCTCGAAGGCAGCGTGGTGCGCGTCGCCCCCGTGGCGAAACTTGCGCAGGAAGCAGCCGCTCGTAAGGCGCTCAACGATGCCAAGGAACTCGAGGATCCTCCCGTTACCATCACGCGAACGCTGTCCTACGCCAAGGCCAAGGAAGTGCAGCGGGTCGTACGCCAGGCTCTGCTGAGTACGAAGGGCCGGGTGATCGAGGATGTGCGCACGAATACCTTGATCATTCGCGACGTGCCGATACGCATCGACGCGATCGATCGCTTGTTGACGACGCTCGATGCGGAAACGCCGCAAGTCATGATCGAAGCTCGTATCGTCGAAGTATCGCGCGACTTCGTTCACGATCTCGGTGTTTCCTGGGGATTCACCGGCACGGCGAGTCCGGCTCTAGGGACCGAGACGAACTTGGATTTCCCGCATCGCGCTGCGGTCGCCTACGACCTCAACCTGCCGCGCAATCCGGCGGCCAACGCACTCGGCTTTTCCTTCGGAAACGTGCTCGATTCGTTCACCTTGGACATCACGCTCGATGCTCTAGAGACGGAAGGCTACGCGAGGCGCTTGTCGTCGCCCAAGATCGCAACTCAGAACAACGAACCCGCAGAAATCGAGCAGGGAGTGCGCATTCCGGTCGTCAGCACCACGGCAACCGAAATCGACGTCCGCTTCGTCTCCGCTTCACTGAGACTGAAAGTCGTTCCGCAGATCACCGCGGAAGGTACGGTCGTCTTGGAAATCGAAGTCGAAAACAACTCGCCGGATTTCGTCAACACCGTGGGCGATGTGCCGGCCATCAATACCCAGCGCGCGCAAACGAAGGTGCTCATCGCCGATGGTGGGACGACCGTCATCGCGGGAATCTTCACGGTCAACGAAGGGCGTTCTGAAGAAGGCGTGCCCTGGCTGCGCAATGTTCCGGGCCTCGGCTGGCTCTTCCGCTCGAAGAACATTCAAACCCGCAACCGCGAACTCTTGATTTTCCTGACGCCGCGCATCATCAAGGCGTCCTGATCGATGAACCTCATGAACGAGACACGGAGCACAATCATGAAAGATGGAACACGACCGTTTTTCTATCTGGCGTTGTCGGTGATTCTTACGGCGCTGACAGCCGTGGGCTGCAACTCGAACATCGAGGATCCGCAGGAATCGCAGAATCAGGTCACCGTGGCCAGCGTGGTGCCGCTACAGGCCTGTGTCGACTACGACGGCGTGATGATGGATGTCGACGGCGACGGCACAGAGGAACCGGTCTATTTCGGTGTGGCGCAGGACGTCAAACTGCAGTCGCGCATTCGGGGAAACACGGGAATCAACAAATTCTCCGACGTGATTTTCTCGAGCGTGACGATTTCGTACGCTTTGAGCAGCGGCGTGAATCCGCCGGAACGCATTGAAGCGGTGACCATCACCGTGCCGGCCGACGGTTTCGCCACACAAGGCATCGAGACGGTGCTTGGGCGTGACGTCGTTCCTCCCGGCTTCTTCGGACCCGGGGTGACCGGTACGATCTATCTTCGCTTCCGGGGGGAGGACGCCCAGGGCCTACCCGCGAGCGCGACGGGACAGATTCCCTTGGCCACCGCCTCGGTATGCGACACCATCTGATCAAGACCGACGAGCCCGTGCGCGGCGGTGACCTCAAAGCGCTACTGCAGGAGTGCTTTTCGACCTGTCCCGAGATCGACTTCGCTTGTCTCGTCGGCCGGGATGGTCTGTCGATCGCCGGCGCATTTTCCGAGGAAACGGCTCCCGGTGGCGTCATCGGTAAGGAGGCGCTCGAGGCGGAGGCCGCGGCGCTCGGGACGGTGACAGCCTTTCTGCGGCTTTCGAGTCTCAAGTGCGATGCCGGGGTTGGTGCCCTCGAAGAATGGTCTCTTAGGGGCTCAGAACGCCTCGTGGTGCTTCGTCCGGTGATGGCGGGAAATCTCTTCCTCGTACTCGGCGCAAAGGTCACCGCTTGGTCCGGACAACTGCGCTTTGCGGCCCGCGTCGCCGCCGGTCGAATTCAGCAAAGCCTCTGACGCAAAGCTCCCGACAGCGTGGTAGCATGCCTGTCGCTTCGAGATGCGGAGGAGGACGGCGTGGACGCGCGAGAGCTGAAAGATTTACTCAGGTACGTCAAGAGCGCGCAGTTCGAAGAATTCGAACTAGAACTCGAGGGACTGCGACTGCGAGTGGTTCGTTCTCGACAGCCGGATGAGGCCGCGGCGGCTGCGCCGACCTATGCGCCGGTCCAGCCGTTGCAAGCCGCGCCGCCTCTGCTAGCGCACGCGCCGGTAGCCCAGGCGCCCGTCGCGCCACCCCCAAGTGCCGAAGCGAACACCGCCGAGGTCGCCGAGAACAAGAAAGACGACGGGCTCGTCGACCTGACCTCACCGATGGTGGGCACCTTCTATGCGGCGTCCAAGCCCGGCGCGCCGGCCTTCGTCAGTGTGGGGGATCGCATCGAAGTGGGGCAAACGCTCTGCATCATCGAGGCCATGAAGCTGATGAACGAGTTCGATTCGGAGGTGGCCGGGACCATCGTCGAAGTCCTTCCCGAAAATGGTCAGCCCGTAGAATTCGGAGAAGTCCTCTTCCGCATTCGTCCCAACTGACCGCATTACGCCGAGTCTACAGAGCCGACGACATGTTCAAGAAGATCCTGATTGCCAACCGTGGAGAGATTGCTCTGAGAGTGATCTGGGCATGCCGGGAACTCGGCATTCGAACCGTGGCGATTCACAGCGATGTCGATCGCGATTCGTTGCACGTGCGGTTTGCCGATGAGGATATTTGCATCGGTCCGGCCAACAACGCCGACTCCTATCTCAACGTGACGGCGGTGCTTTCCGCCGCCGAGATCACCGGGGCGGATGCGATCCATCCCGGCTACGGATTCTTGGCGGAAAACGCGCATTTTGCGGAGGTCTGCGCCGAATGTGGGATCACCTTCATCGGCCCGAGCCCGGATACGATCCGGCGAATGGGAGACAAGGCCGAGGCGCGCCGAACCATGCGCCTTGCGAACGTGCCGGTCGTCCCCGGTTCCGAAGGGTTGATCGAAAACCTCGACGAAGCCGCGGAAATGGCGGCGGCGATCGGCTATCCCGTGATCGTCAAGGCTTCGGCGGGTGGCGGAGGGCGCGGCATGCGCGTCGTGAACGGCGCCGAGGAACTCGACGATGCCGTCGAGACGGCATCCTCCGAGGCAGCGGCCGCGTTCGGTAGTGGCGCGGTCTATCTCGAAAAGTACATCGTCAGGCCCCGGCACATCGAGTTTCAAGTTCTCGGCGATCGTCAGGGCCATTGCGTGCACCTCTTCGAGCGCGAATGTTCGATCCAGCGTCGCCACCAGAAGATCCTCGAAGAAGCCCCCTCGGTCGCGCTCGATGCCGAGCTGCGGGCGGAGATGGGTGCGGCGGCGGTGCGTGCCGCCGAAGTCGTGAACTACGAGGGCGCGGGGACGATCGAGTTCCTGCTCGACGAGGACCGTTCGTTCTACTTCATGGAGATGAACACGCGGATTCAGGTCGAGCACCCCGTCACCGAGAACATCACCGGGATCGATCTGATCAAAGAACAGATTCGCATTGCCGCCGGTGAGCCGATTTCTTTCGCTCAGGAGGATCTGCGCATCCTCGGGCACAGCATCGAGGTGCGCATCACCGCCGAGGACCCGTGGACTTTCGTTCCCTGTCCGGGAAAGATCGATATCTTTCACCCGCCGGGTGGTCCGGGCATCCGGGTCGATACGGCGGCCTATGCCGGCTACACCGTACTGCCTCACTACGACTCGATGATCGGCAAGTTGATCGCACGGGCGCCTTCCCGGCCCGAGGCGATTTCGCGGATCAAGCGGGGCGTGGACCTCTTCGTCATAGAGGGGATTTCGTCGAACCTAGCCCTGCTGCAGGAAATCCTCGATGACCCCGATTTCGTCAACGGTGACCTCTCCACGGCCTTCATGGAGGAGTTTCTCGAGCGCCGCCGCCAAAGGCTCCGAGGCGAGGCGGCCCCCCGCTAGGAGCGCTTTCTCCCGCCCCCAAGGGCCTTCTCGCCTTCGGGGAATCCCCGATTCGCAACATTCCTCCTTCTCTCGGCCTTGACCAGCATCGTGCCGGCCACCAATTTTGACCACGGAGGTCCCCGGTGCGGCGATTCGCACCGGCGGATGAGGACTGTGCGCATGACCGATCGCATCGGAGAACTGCTGCTCACCGAAGGCCTGATCTCTGAGGAGTCGCTTCAAGAGGCCCTCGAGCGTCAGCGCGCCGAGGGGGGCAAGCTGGGCTATCACCTCGTGCATCTCGGCTCGGTCAGCGAGGAAGACCTAGTCCACCTGCTTTCCGAGCAGTATGGGATTCCTGCCATCGATCTTCGCAGTCTCTACCCCCACATCGATCGCGTACTGCTCGAAACCATTCCCGAAGATCTCGCCACGCGCTATCACGTTTTTCCCGTTCATCGCACCGGCAACGTCTTGACCTTGGCGATGTCCGATCCAACCAACGTGGTCGCGCTCGACGACATCCGCTTCAGGACGGGCTGTGAAGTGGAACCGGTTCTCGCCAGCGAGTTCGCCATCCAGGAGGGGATCGAGCATTCCTACGAGGAAAAACGACTCGATCTCGCCGAGTTTGAAGACGAACTGACGGATACGGCGTCGGTCGATGAAGACGAAGACCTCGAAGTGTTGGCGGACGAAGACGAGATCGACGCCTCCAACCTCGAAGCCCTCTCGGCGGATGCCCCCGTGGTGCGCATCGTCAACCGGATCCTGGTCGATGCCATCCGCAAGGGAACGTCGGATATTCACATCGAGACCTACGAAAAGGATTTCCGGGTTCGTCTGAGAATCGACGGCGTGCTCTACGAATACATGAACCCGCCGATGAAGCTGAGGGACGCCATCATTTCGCGTCTCAAGATCATGGCCAAGTTGGATATCGCTGAACGCAGACTACCGCAAGACGGGCGGATCAAGATCAAGATGCGCCTGGACGACCGGACACGCGAGATGGACTACCGTGTGTCCAGCGTGCCGACGCTGCACGGCGAGAAAGTCGTACTTCGTTTGCTCGACAAAGAGAACCTCTGTCTCGATCTGACGAAACTGGGTTTCGAAGCCGGTACGCTGCAGGCCATTGAAGAGAATATCTCGAAGCCTTGGGGCATGGTTCTGGTGACCGGGCCCACCGGCTCGGGGAAGACGAACACTCTCTACTCTTCCATCTCGAAGGTCAACTCGCCGGAAACGAACATCATGACGGCCGAAGATCCTGTGGAGTTCAATCTTCACGGCATCAATCAGGTGCAGACCAAGGAGGCTATCGGACTGACCTTCGCAGAGGCGCTTCGTTCGTTCTTACGCCAAGATCCGGACATCATCCTGATCGGAGAGATTCGTGATTTCGAGACCGCGGAGATCGCGATCAAGGCCGCATTGACCGGCCACCTCGTGCTATCGACCCTGCATACGAATGATGCTCCGTCCACGATCAACCGCCTGATGAACATGGGAATCGAGCCTTTTCTCGTCTCGTCGTCCGTGAACCTGATATGTGCGCAGCGCCTGGTGCGCAGGGTCTGCACGGAGTGCAAGGAAGAGGTCGAAATATCACCGAAGGCCCTGGTGGACATCGGCTATTCGCCCGAAGAAGCCGAGACCGTCAAGCCCATGAAGGGGCGCGGTTGTGCCAACTGCAACAGCAGCGGCTACAAGGGACGCGTCGGGCTCTTCGAAGTGATGGAAATATCCGAGGAAATCCGCGAAATGATTCTCACGGGCTGCTCGACGCTCGAACTCAAGAGGCAAGCGGTGGAAGAGGGCATGATCACCCTGCGCCGAGCCGGGCTTTTGAAGATTCAAGGCGGTCACACCACGATCGAAGAGGTGGTTCGAGAGACGGTTTTCTAAGCGGGGACCGAACCCCGGGGAGCGATGCCTGTGTCCGTGACACTGCACCAACTGCTCAAGGCCATGATCGAGTGTGGAGGAAGCGACCTTCACATCACGACAAACTCTTCGCCGCAGGTGCGGATGGATGGGATGTTGGTGCCCCTACAGAGTCCGCCGCTGACCGCGCCGGAGACCAAGGCATTGGTCTATTCCGCCCTGACCGATCAGCAGAAGCATCGCTTCGAAGAAGACATGGAACTCGACTTTTCGTTCGGGATCAAGGGGCTCGCTCGCTTTCGAGCAAACGTCTTTTCGCAGCGCGGAGCGGTCGCCGCAGCCTTCCGGACCATCCCTTGGGAAATCAAGTCCTTCGCCGATCTCGGGCTGCCGGATGTGATTGCTTCGCTCGCCGATAGGCCACGTGGATTGGTCTTGGTGACGGGGCCCACAGGATCCGGAAAGAGCACCACGCTCGCTGCCATGCTCGACAAGATCAACAACGAGAGACAGGCTCATATCGTTACGATCGAGGATCCCATCGAATATCTGCATTCGCACAAGCGCTGCATCGTCAACCAGCGGGAACTCAACTCCGATACGCGCTCATTTCCGAACGCACTGCGCTCGGTCCTGCGGCAGGATCCCGATGTGGTTCTGATCGGTGAAATGCGCGACCTCGAGACGATCGAGTGTGCGCTGCGCGTTGCGGAGACGGGACATCTGACCTTTGCCACGTTGCATACGAATTCGGCGTCTCAGACCATCAACCGCATCATCGACGTGTTTCCCGCCAATCAGCAGGGGCAGGTGCGGGCCCAACTTTCGTTGGTGCTCGAGGGAATCTTGTGTCAGACGCTCCTTCCGCGTGCATCGGGCAAGGGACGTGCGCTCGCGATGGAGATCCTCGTTCCCAATTCCGCGATTCGGAATCTGATTCGTGAGGACAAGGTGCATCAGATCTATTCGATGATGCAGACCGGTCAGGCGAAGTTCGGAATGCAGACGTTCAATCAATCCCTCGCCACGCTTTACTTCCGGCGTCAGATTGCGCTGCAGACCGCCCTGTCGATTTCGAGCCTCCCGGATGAGCTTCAAGAAATGATCAATCGTGGCGCAGGCACGTTGGGCGGAGGCATGACGTCTCCGGCCGGTAGGCGCTGAGGCCACAGGAGAGACCATGAGTACGTTTGCTTGGAAAGGGCGTTCGCGCAGCGGAGAGAGCCGTGACGGCACACTCGAGGCCAGCAATCGGGAAGAGGCGGTAGCGGCGCTGCGTCGCCAAGGCATCGTCGTTTCCTCGATTTCCGAGAAGGGGAAGGAAATTGCGCTTCCCAAACTCGGCGGGAGCGTGAGCAAGAAGGAAATCGCCGTCTTTACACGTCAGTTCTCGGTGATGATCGACGCCGGTCTGCCGTTGGTGCAGTGCTTGGAGATCCTGTCTTCACAGGCCACCAACCGCGTCATGCAGCAGGTCCTCGTCGATGTGCGCACGAGTGTCGAGGGTGGTTCCACCCTCGCGGATGCGATGCGCAAACATCCGAAGATCTTCGACGACCTCTACTGCAACATGGTGGCCGCGGGGGAGTCGGGAGGAATTCTCGATACGATCTTGCAGCGGCTTTCGCTCTACATCGAAAAGATCGTCAAACTGCGCTCGGCGATACGCGGGGCGATGATCTACCCCGTGGCGGTGATGGGTATCGCGGTGGTCGTGGTGTGGATCATCTTGACATGGGTGATCCCGGTCTTCGGCGACCTCTTCACCGGCCTTGGTGCTGAATTGCCGCTGCCGACGCGGATCACCATCGGGCTTTCGCACTTTCTGCAACGCTGGTGGTGGCTGATCTTGATGGGTGTCGTCGGGTCGGTCATTGGACTATTCCAATACCACAAGACTCAAAAAGGCAAGCGGGTGATCGACCGGCTTCTGCTGAAGATTCCGGTGATGGGCATCTTGCTGAAGAAGGTCGCCGTTGCGCGTTTCTGCCGCACGCTGGCTACACTGACGTCCTCGGGCGTGCCGATTCTCGACGGACTCGACATCACGGCGCGGACATCAGGCAACGCCATCGTCGAAGATGCAATCATCAACGTGCGCAAAGAGGTCGAGCAGGGACGAACCATCTCTGAGCCGTTGGGCGAGACGGGTGTCTTTCCATCGATGGTCGTTCAGATGATGGCAGTCGGTGAACAAACCGGTGCTCTCGATACGATGCTGTCCAAGATCGCCGACTTCTATGAAGACGAGGTCGATGAGGCGACACAGAACCTTCTGGCGATGCTCGAGCCGGTGATGATCTCTTTCCTCGGTGTCATCATCGGTGGAATCGTCATTTCGATGTATCTACCGATGTTCAGCCTGATCTCCAAGATCGGTTAGAGCCGGTTGCTCGAGACGAGGCGATGAACCGAACCCGGCGGCAGCTCAGGCGGCTCAACGCCGCTCGCGCCGTCGCGGTGAGCACGCTGTTACTCGTGGCGCTGGCGACCGAAATCGTCTTCAAGCCACGGGAATCCCTAGGAGGAATCCACCTCCTCTCCGCATTCGCATTCGGTACGGTCTTGCTCTACGCCCTGCTGGATCGCTGGATGGGAGAGACGAAGCTGCTTGCGGCCTTGCAGGTGGCCGGCGATGTGCTCTTGGTTTCGTTTTTCGTCTTCGAGACGGGTGGACCACTTTCGCCGCTTTCTTTTCTCTACGCCGTTCCGGTGATGGTCGCCGCCGCCATGTTGGGCCTCGTCGGGGGCTTGATGGCGGCGGGCGGGGCGTGGTTCATCTACGGAAGTCTCTTGGTTCATCTGGCGTGGTATGGGCCGCCTGGAGAAGTTCAACTCGGAGGCCTGCTCTACGGAGCGGTTTCGCACTTGGTCGGCTTCTTGACGCTCGGCGCTCTCGGGGGCCTGCTCGCCGACAGATTGGCTAGAGCCGATCGCGAACTCGAAGAACGGCAAGTCGATCTCGAGGCCTTGCGTGCGCTTCACGCAGATATCGTAGAGAGTATTTCAACAGGTCTGATGACCACGGATCCGCAGGGCATCGTCACTTTCGTCAATCAGGCCGGCCGGGCGATCCTTCACGAGCGGAATGAATCGGCCATCGGCGGTTCCGCCGCACGGCTGTTCGGCCTTCCCGAGGATTTTCTCGAGCAGGCCGAAGACCACCTGCAAAGCGGCCGACGCTATCGCTTCGAGCGGCAGTGGAGTCGGCCCGCGGACGGGGAAGATCTCTTTCTCGGCTTTGCCGTTTCCAAGCTCGCCGGGCCTTCCGGCCGGGCCGACGGCTGGCTGATCGTCTTCCAAGACCTGACCGAGATCGCTTCTCTCGAGGAACAGGTGCGCACACGGGAACGCATGGCGGCGCTTGGAGAGATGGCCGCGGGTATCGCCCATGAGCTGCGCAATCCGCTCGCGGCCGTCACGGGTTGCGTGCAAGTCCTCCAGCAGCGCACACAGCGACTCGCGGGCGCAGACGGTGATGACGAGGGGGGCGATTTGCTGCAGATCGTCGTGCGAGAGTCTTCGCGTCTCGATCGAACGATTCGCGATTTCTTGATGTTCGCCCGTCCCGGAGAGTTCAAGACCCGGCTATGCGATTTGGCGCAATTGATGGAAGAACTCGCTCGCATGCTACGAAAAAGTCCGGATTTCAGCTCGGCGCATTCGGTCGTCGTCGAGACCGGGCCACGGGCCACGCAAGCTCCGGTCGATCCCGACCGCATCCGTCAGGTCTTTTGGAATCTCGCCTCGAATGCGCTCAAAGCCATGCCCGAGGGTGGAAAACTAACCATTCACGTTGGGGGATTCGGAGGAGACCAAGTACTGGTCGCCTTCCGAGACGAAGGGTGTGGAATGGATCAAGAGGCGGTCAAACGCTATTTCCAGCCGTTTCGAGGTGATTTCAAGACTGGATCCGGGCTTGGAGCCGCCATCGTTTACCGTATCATCGAGGAGCACGGCGGCCGGGTGCAGGTCGTATCCCACCCGGGCCGTGGAACGGAAATCCGACTGCTTTTGCCGGGAGTTCGGGAGTATGCTCATGCCTGAGCTCGTCGGAACCGGAGAATGAGAGGAGTGGTACTTCAGTGGCCTTGATACTCGTCGTCGACGATGAAGCGGGGATCCGCGAGATGTTGCGAGCCGTGCTCGAGGAGGACGGCCATCGCGTCCAAGTCGCAGAACATGCCGAGTCCGCCCTAGCTCGGGTGCTCGACGAGGGAGCCGATCTGCTCATCACCGACATCTCCATGCCGGGAATGAGTGGGGTGGAACTGCTAGAGGCCATCAAGAGGCAGGGACGCGAAATCCCGGCCATCGTGATCACGGCCTTCGGATCGAAAGAGTCTGCCATCGAGGCCATGCGTCAGGGAGCAGTGAACTATCTAGAAAAGCCCTTCGATGTCGAAGAAATGCGCATGCATGTTCGCCGGGCGCTCGGCCAACAGCGTTTGACCGACGAGAACCGGCGTCTGCGCGCGACGCTTCAGGTCGAAGCCGATATCATCGGGCGTTCTTCCGCCATTCGGGACGTCAAGAGCCTCGTCGAGCGCATTGCTCCGACCGATAGCACGGTCTTGATCACGGGTGAATCCGGCACCGGCAAGGAAGTCGTCGCTCGCGCGATTCACGCAGCATCGAACCGCGGCGATCAACCCTTCGTTTCGGTCAACTGCGGAGCCATTCCCGACCACCTGCTCGAGTCGGAACTCTTCGGTGCCATCCGAGGGGCCTACACGGGGGCGGACAAGGATCGCCGCGGCCTCGTGCAGGCGGCGGACGGGGGCACGCTCTTTCTCGATGAGATCGGCGACATGCCGCACGAAATGCAGGTCAAGCTGCTGCGCGTGCTGCAGGAAAGGTGCATCCGCCGCGTGGGCGGAACCGAAGAAGTCCCCGTCGACGTACGCATTCTGACGGCGACCCATCAGGACCTGGAAACGCTGGTGCGAGACAAGGTCTTTCGGGAAGATCTCTACTACAGAATCAACGTGATTCGCGTCGCCGTTCCGGCTCTTCGAGAGCGAAGAGACGATATTCCGGAGTTCGTCTACCGCTTCGCCGAAAAGCACGCCGAAAGCATGGGAAGGCGGGTCACGGGTTTCGAGCCCGGGTTCATCGATGCGCTCTGCTCGCACTCTTGGCCCGGGAACGTCAGAGAACTCGAGAACGTCGTGGAAAGGGCCGTGGCGCTCTCGACGGGGGAGAGGCTCGAGAAGTCCTCTCTCGATCCGATGCTCTTCTGCGGAGATCGGCGCGAGCGAAGCGGCTCTCAGCAAGCGACTCTCGACGATATCGGCGACATCGAAGAGCACCTCGAGTCGGAAAGAAAGCGCTTCATGGAAGAAGCGCTACTCGCCTGTGGGTCGGTGCAAACGAAGGCCGCAGAGCGACTCGGCATGACGACGCGCTCGTTTCGTTACTTCGCTCGCAAGTACGGCTTGCTTCGTTCCGCCGGACAGGCAGAAGAGGAAGTCCACGCAACGTCGCACGAGGATTGACCGCTCTCTTTCGTTTCGATGGCAAGGCGTTCGATACGTCCGGAAACGGTCGCTTGGAACATCTGCGAACGGCTTCGACAAAGGCGGAAAATACGTTCGTTCGTAGCCCGTTCGGGGAGCGGAAGGCGGACGGACACTCATTGTCAGTATCTCTGGCATTGGGCGTCACTTCCACGAAAAGGGAAAGCGGGGCGACTTCCGTGGTGGCGGCGTAACTCTCTTTCTTACGCCGTGTTATGTGCCGGACCCTTCATCTTCCTGCTGTGGCATCGGGGTTGCTAAGAGTGGGGTGACTCTAATTAGGGAGGTGACACGAACATGCGACGGATCAATCGGAAGGAAAGTGGTTTCACACTGATCGAGCTGCTCATCGTGGTAGCGATCATCGGCATCATCGCGGCCATCGCGATTCCGAACCTGCTGAACGCAATCGATCGCGGTAAGCAGAAGCGCACCATGGCGGATTGCCGCTCGATCGGTACATCGGTCGAAGCCTACTCCGTGGACAACAACTTCTATCCCAACCGGGGGAGCCTCAGTTCCTTGGTGACCGTCAACGGCAACGTCGATCAGGACATCGAGCCGGTGTACATCAAGAAGGCTCCGGAGCAGGACGGCTGGGGAACCGATTTCTACTACGGTTCCGACCGCAATGACTACACCGTGCGTTCCTACGGTAAGGATGGAACGTCTACGACGGCTACCGGTGGAAAGACCACTGACTTCAACGCGGACATCATCTTCTCCGATGGTTCCTTCTTGCAGTGGCCTGAAGGTCAGCAGCAGTAAGTCGATCGGAAGGCGGCCGGGGCATCGGGTGTCATGACCCGCCCCGGCTCTCTTTCTGTCTACCCGTCGACTCGGGAAAAATGGGAGGGTAGCCGATGAAGACGAATCTGCAGAAGACGGTTGCTCGAGGTGATGGTGGCTTCACGCTGATCGAACTGCTCGTGGTCGTGGCCATCATCGGAATCATCTCGGCGGCAGCGGTCACCAACATGCAGAGCGCATTGGATAAATCCCGCCAGCGAAAAACCTTGGCGAACATGCGTAACCTATCGACCGCGATTTCGGCCTACAACACCGACTACAGCGAGTTGCCGGGCAATGGCTTGACGGCCTCCGAACTCGAGGACCTGCTCGAAGGCAATGTCTTCAACACCGTCGATGCTACGGATGCCTGGGGCTACGATCTGGCCTACAGCAGCAACGCGGGAAGCTACACCGTCGAGAGCTACGCGCGTGACGGTGCCGACGGTCCAGCGAATATCACACCGGCCACGAAGACCGATTTCGACAACGACATGGTCTTGGTGGACGGGCGTTTTCTAAATAGCCCGGAGATCTGACGGGACGGTAAGGCTTGGTCTCTGTTCGGTTTTCGGGACGCAAAACGGTTCTCCCCGCAAAAATGGGGAGAACTTTCTTTTTTGTCCGAAGATTCTCGGCACCGTGCCGCTCCGGTCGGAACGGCACGAAATCTTGCATAATATACGGCCGGTCCGCCTAAATATTTTTCACCTTCGGGATGGGTTCACCGTACTTTTCTGATCGTCGACGAGGTCGTGGCGACCGCTGAGAGGCCGGGGTAGTCTCAGCGGGAGTCGTCGGGCCATCGGATCGGGTCGGCCGGGGCGGCCCGAATCCTGTGTTTCGTCGCAAGAAAGCGCGCGACGCCTAGGCGATGGTGCCCCGGCCTGCGTAGGTAAGAAGGTCGAGCAACACACATTATCTTGCATGGAGGTATCGATACGATGAGCGGCCACGCTGATTCTTCCAACCGAAAGAACCGTTCCCAAGCCGGGTTCACCCTGATCGAGATGCTCATCGTCGTGGCGATCATCGCCATGATTGCAGCGATCGCCGTACCGCAGATCATGACGGCGATGCAGAAAGGCCGCGTGGCGACCACGCAGCAGGCGATGAGATCGCTCGCTCAGGCTCTGGCCGAATACAGCCTGAAACACGCCGAGTTTCCCAAGATTGGAGATACCGCAAGCCTCGTCCCCGTTGGAGACGGCTTGATCAACGGGCTGATCGCCGAGTCTTCCTACGACAAGCTCAACGCCGAAGATTCCTGGGGACGGCCCATCTACTACGGCTCGGACGGGATCAACTTCACCTTGCGATCCTATTCGCAAAACGGCGAACTCGACCCGGCGACGGGAGAGGAGAACCCCAGCGACCCCAATGCCGACATCATCTGCATCAACGGGAATTTTCAGCAAGTTCCCAAGTGACGGGACGGCGCTTGCTTGACCCTAGGTCAGGCATGAATCGGGGTATGGGTTGTTCTTTCGGGCTCCGGGGTTCATCGTGACCTCGGAGCCTGATTCTTGACTCGACCGAGCAGACGACACTTTCGTTGGGTACCGGTACTCACCACCGCCGCCGTGGGCGGCGGTGTGGGTGCGATTCATTTCGGATTCATTCCCGACGACCTCTACATCTACCTGACCATGACGCGCAACGTTCTCGCCGGCGACGGCTGGGGTTTTGCGCCGGGCGAGGCCGTCAACGTGGCCTCATCGCCGGCGTGGTTCGCATGGCTTCTTTTCCTAGGCAAGTGCTTCGGTGTGGAAACGTTGGCTCCTCGCCTGTCGTCGGGCCTCTTCACGATGGTGGGGATCGGCCTCGCTGCAGGGTTCGCACAGCGCCTCGCCGGGCGCAGTGCCGCCGGATGGTTGGCGGGCTCGCTCTTGGCGTTTGACGTTTGGATCGGGCGGTGGTGCTGGAGCGGCATGGAGACCGGGGCGACGGTCGCGCTCGTCGTTGCCTTCGTTTGGCTGCGATACGAGGCTCGACCCGGGCGGGGAGCGGACCGAATCGCTTCTTTGCTCTTGGGCGTCGGGCCGCTGCTACGGCCTGAACTCGTGCTCTTGGCGGTCGTCTCGCTCAGCGTCGACACCCTGAGGTTCGTCATCGAGCGGGATCGCGCGCGTCTCGCGCGTCTCGCCTGGGATCTCGGCTCGTTGGTGCTGGTGGGAGGGATCTGGCTGGCCGTCTCTGCGAGCATTTGGGGTTCGCCGATTCCGGCCACGATGGTTGCCAAAGGGTCGCTCGGTGCTTCGCATCTTTCCGCTTGGCGGGCCGGCCTTAGGGTCTTGGCCGTGATCGGTTCTTCTCAAGGAGCGATCGCCATACTCGCCGTCCTCCTGGGCTTGGGCTTTTTGCGCAAGGGGACGCGCCGCAGCGACGTGGCCGCGATCATCTTGGGCATGACGGCGTTGCTGGTGTTGGTTTACGCACTGCGCCACGTGACGGTCTATACGCGCTATGCTCTGCCGGTGAGCATCCTGCTGACGGTTCTCGGTGCGGCGGCTTTGCTCGACTCGCGTGCGGCGAGTCGCCTGCGGGGGGTGTGCGCATGCCTCGTCTTGTCGGTGAGCGCAGCATGGAATCTGGGATTCGGAGCGCAAGTGGTATGGCCCGGAACCAAGGCTTACGCACGTTCGATGAATGAGATGGTATTGCCGCTCGTCGATGAGTTGCGGGAGAAGTCGAAACCCGGTGATGTCATCGCCGTGCCGAATATCGGAGCCTTCGGGTTTTTCTCCAAGAGACGCATTCTCGATCTCAATGGACTGGCGACTCCCGACTTGGTTTCATACAAGCGCGAGGGGCGCTTGCGGGAATACCTCGAGCAGCATCCGCCGGATTGGTTGGTGGAGATCGAACCCTCGCCCCGACGGTGGGAGGCCGATCCGGGGCGTTTGATTCTTCGCCGCATCGGGGTGCATCGCTTTGACGGGATGTTCGTCACGCGAAAGGAACCGATGTACTACACGGTCTACAGAGTCGAGGGCCTGCGCCGACCATGAAAGAAGGAAACTCTTCCGCGACGGCTTCGGCTCTGACGCTCGGCGCCGCGCTGGCTTTGGCCATGCTGGCTCCGCCCGAAGTCTACGAAGAGTCGGGAGCCTCCATCGCGCTCTTGCTGGCCCTCGGTTTTCTCGTAAGCCGCCCTGCGACGCGTGCCGCCGTTTGGATGGTCGGTGCCGGGCTTTTCGCGGCAAACCTCTTCGTTTCGCTCGCGCCGGGCCGAACGGTGTCATGGCTTCCGTATTTCGGCATCGTCTTTGCCGCTTTCGTGCTCGCTCGCTCGCTCGGAGCAGCAAGACGCGAGAGCCTGCATTTGCTGATGGCGGCTTGCGGTGCGGCGCTCGGCTTCTACGCGCTTGCGCAACGTTTTTTTCTGCTCGAACGCGATGCTCAGATCGCACGGGAATCCGGGGCTATGCCCCTGTTGCTGGCCCGCTTGGAGACGAGCCGACCCTTTGCGACTCACATGGTTCCCGCTTCGCTCGCCGGCGTCTTGGTGCTCGCGGCTTGCGCACTGCTGATCTGGGCTGAGAAGCGCCGCGCGCGCGACACGATGGCGTGGCGGAAGGAAAGGTGGTTGGTGGCCGCCTTGGCCTTGCCCATCGCAGCGGGTTTCTTGGTCACCGGCTCGCTGGGAGGGTGGGCGGGGTTGGCCGCAGCCGTGCTGGTCGTGCTGCGGCCGCGTCTCGGTGCACGTTCTCGGCGAGGCGTGCTCGCCGGTCTCGTTGGGCTCGTGTTGGTAGCGGCCGTCCTGATCGCGCTTCGGCCTGTTTCGGTCTTTGATTTCCAAGATCCGGACAATCCGCTGGTTCTGCGCGCAGGCAACTGGCGCGCGGCCGTGCTGACGGCGGCGGAGGGCGGCCCGCTCGGCACCGGACTCGGCAGCTTCGGCTCGCTCTACCCCTCGGTGCGTCGTCTCGAAGACAACGAGACGCACTTCGTTCACAACTCCTGGCTGCAACTGACGGTGGAGGGCGGGTTGCCTTTCGGCCTGCTCTTGATCTGGGGCGCAGTGATCCTGTGGCGGCGCGTCTCTTCCGAAAACGGATGGCAAGCATGCCTCGCCTTGGCGGCTCCGGTGGCCTTTGCCGTTCACAACCTCGTGGACTTTACGGCCTATCTTCCAGGAGTCGCGCTGCCGGCCGCGGTTTTGACGGGCTTTGCTTTTTCGACTTCGGCACGGGATCGCTCGCAGACGCTTGGCACTCCACTCGGGCTGCGCCTAGCGATCGTCGCAATGCTGATTCTATTCGCGGCGTTTTTTGCGGGCGAGTTTCTTGCGAAATCCGAGATTCGCCGGTTCAGCACCGAGATCAGCGAGATCGATGACGACGAGGTCGTGCGCCGCATGTCGGCGGCGAGCTTCGGCGCGCGATGGAATCCGCGCACGATGACTCACCTCGTGCGCGCAACGATGGGGCGTGAAGCGGGGCCCGGGCGGCCGCAGCCGCGCACGCGGGCATGGGTGGATCGTCTCACGGCCATGGACCCCCTCTCTCCAGTGCCTTGGGAACTTCTTGGAGATCTCGCGTTGATCGAAGGGCGGCCGGCGGAAGCGTGGCTGCACTACCGTCACGCTCTCGCTCGCTACCCGGTCGACGAGGAGGTGGCCCAAAAAATCGCGGGATTGCAAGAGGCGCTCGAGCGACGGGGTTTTCTAGAGGAAGCGGCTGAGAACTACGAAGCGCAGCCGATGGCGCGGGATTTCGTTTGGGAGAGTTGGGACGACCTGCTACTGATCATTGCCGTGGCGATGATCTCCGCACTTTTTTGGCAGCGACGCCGGTCGACGGGGGCGCCGGCCGAGGCCTTGGGGCTGGCGTTGCTTCTCCTGCTCGCACCGTGGGGGGAGGGGGGAGCGCTGCCCGGAGTTCGGTTCGGCTTGGCGCTGGTGATCACCGTCACGCTCGCGCTCTTCCTATGGCGCGATCGCAAGGATCACACCGCCCTTGCCGTTCCTCGGCCCGTGATCTCGCTGATCGGCGCCGTTTTGGTCGTGGCGGCGATGGCGGCGTTCTTTTCTCCCGCTCCGGCCGATGCGCGCGATGGCTTTTCGACGCTTTTTCTGGCGCTTGCGGCGATGGCTCTATCGGCCGCTCTTGGGGCGAGGCACGCGGGTTGGCTGGAGATCATCGTTGGAGTCACCGGGCTCGCGGCCTCTTTGGCGGGTCTGCTTTGGTTGCTTCAAATCATGGCCCCTTGGCTGGGCATCGACCTTTCGAACGCGCCCGCACCCTTTTTCGTGCCGGCCGGCGGGCGACCGGTCGGCGACTTTTTGCATCCCGGACATCTTTCGACCTTTATCGTGGCCTGTGCGTTCGTGTTGCTCGCGAGCGGGATGGCGACGCCGGTGCGCCGCTTTCGGCTGGCGCACGCCGCGCTGCTCTTGCTCTTGGGCACGGCGGGAATCGGAGCCATGGGCTTTCGCCGAGGCACCTTCGTGGCGCTGATCGCCGGAGCCTTGGCACTGGCGGCGATTTCCCGCTCGCGTCGCGTGAGGCGGGCAGCCTTGGCGGTGATCGCCGTCGGAGTCATGGTCGGTTTGCCGCTTCTGGCCTGGAGATTCTGGGGAGGGGAAGCGCACTCCGGGACGCGATTCGCCATCTGGCAGGCCTGCCTCGAAGCGAGCTGGATGCGACCTCTGCAAGGTTTCGGCCCCGGCGCCTTCGACGCCGTCTCGACGCACTTTTCCCTTTCGCACCCGCAGGAGTGGGTGCGCTACGGACGGGTTTTTCGCGGCCCTCATTCCGACGCCATTCAAGCGATCTTGGCATTGGGCTGGCCCGGCGGGTTCTTGGCCATCGGAGCCTTCGCCTACTGCTGGTTGCGTGCGGGAAGGTACGCGAGGCAGGGGCATGCCGTGGTGGCCGGTCTGTTGGCCGCAGTGGCGGCGACCGGCGCGCACGCGCTCTTTGACGACCTCTACTCGGAGCGTCCGGCGTTGGCGCTTTTTACCGCCGTTTGGCTCGGGGCGGCCGTTGGCAGAGCGCTTCACGAACGGGTCGGGCGAAGCGTTTCGGCCCCTGTGCGGCGAGGCCTGCTCGCATCCGCTGTGATTCTTTTGATCTGGGCCGAGGGCATGCCTTGGGCTGCGGAACGTCTCGATCGGGAAGCCATGCCGAAAGCGGCGACCCGCGTCGACTCTCTACGCTCCAAGTTCTGGTTTCACCGCGCTCGCCGCGATGCGGGAGGGATGCTCACTCCGGTCGATCGGGTGGGAACGAGCATCGCGCGGGGCGTGTGGCTGGAATCCGGGACGGCGAGCGCGCATGCCGAAAGGGCGCAATGGCTCGAATCCCTCTGCCGCGGGCCTTTGCCCGAGCGGGGGATCTGTCGGGCAGCGGCCGATGCATGGAGCGCGCAACTCGCACTGCGGCCGCATGATGCTCTCGCGCGCTTTCGTCGCGCGCTCTTGTGGAAGCATCTCGGGCAGCCCGCCTCGCTCGAGGCGGATCTCGCCCTGCTGATCGCCTGGGAGCCCCATTTCCTGCCGGCGCGACTGGAGATGATCTCCCTGATGGTCGAGCAGCGCCGGAGCGCCTCCGCCCGTTCGGAATTGGCCGAATTCGACGAGACCGTGCTTTCCCTGCGGGGGTGGCGGCCATCGAATCGCCTCGAGCAAAGTTTTCTTGCCGTTTCGACAGCGCGAATCGACCGTTTGCGCGCCGAAGTCGGGCGCTCGTCGCCGTAGTCGGGATAGAATCTCGCCTTGCAGCGGGCGACGGCGCCCCGTGGGAAAGGAGTTGGTTGATGAAGAAGTTTCTTTGGGGAAAGGTTTTCGCGGCGGCAGCCGTCTTGGCTTCTGGTCTGTTCGTCGTATCGGGGGTTCAGCCCGCTCTTGCCGATGAAAGTCTCGATTTGCGCCCGCGTCTTGCGGTCGGTCAGTCGGTCTCGCTAGTGAACAAGACGGTGACGACCATCGACATGATGGGCCAGAATCAGAAGATCGAGATGTCACTGTTCATGACGGCGACGGGAAGGGAAGGCGGCGGATTGTCGATCGTATACGATCGCGTCAAGGCGGACTTCGCTTCCCCGATGATGGGTAGTTTTTCCTTCGATTCCGACGCGAAGGAGGCTCCGGACAATCCCATCGCCGACGCGATCGGCAAGAGCTTCACCTCCTTCGTCGGGACGCCGATCGAAGTGGAATTCGACGCAGACGGAAAAGTGCAAGTCAAAAACGCGGCCGAGATCGACGAGAAGATCAAGAGCGCGCTGGCCGCGACGCCGATGGCCGGACAGATCGACACCAGTTCATACAAGCAGGGACTCGACTATTTCGCGCCCATGCTGCCGAAATCCACCGTGAAGAAGGGCGATAGCTGGACTTCGATCAGGGAGCAGAACATGCAGGGCATGACTCTGGCGCTGACGTCCGAGAATACGCTCGAAGAAGTGAGCGGTGATTCTTACACCATCGCTTCCACCGGAACCTTGAAGCTGAACGCACCCGAGGCGGCGGCGAAAGACGATCCGCAAGCTCAGATGCTTGCCATGATGCTCAAGAACGCCAATGCGGAGACCATCGAAATCGCGGGTTCCGGCACATATTCGCGCCGGGATGGGCTGGCCATCGCATCCACCTCTACAGCATCATTCAAGATCAACATGAGCATTCCCGGTCAAGGCGAGATGGCCATGGTGGTATCGACCAAGGGTACGGTCGAACGCATCAAGTGAGGGTCGTCCGATTCGTGCATCGAAGGATCAGCCTCTCGTCAGCATTCTGATCCTTACGTTCAATTCACGCGAGGTCGCCATGGATGCCGTGGCGACCTCCTTGGCGCAAACTCACTCTTCGCTCGAGGTTCTGGTCATCGACAACGCGAGTGTCGACGGTACGGCGGATGCCGTGCGCGACAACTTCGGTGAGCGGGTCGAGGTCATTCGTTTCGAGAAAAATTTCGGATACACCGGTGGATATAACCGTGCATTTCGTCTCGCGAGAGGCGAGTTTTTCCTGGTGCTCAATCCCGATGCCAGACTCGAAGCGGACTACGTCGAAAAGGCTTTGCCGGCCTTCGAGGACGAGCGCGTGGGCATGGTCGCCGGGCTGCTGCTTCGTGCCGATCGACAGACGGTCGACAGCAGCGGACAGTTTCTGGCGCGCTCTCGCTGCACTCTCGATCGCGGCTACGGTCGGCCGGCCTCCAAAGCCCGCGACCGCGCGGGGACGATCTTGGCGGCTTGCGGTGCCGCTGCCATGTACCGGCGGCGGATGGTCGAGGATCTCGCGGACGATGGGGAGTTCTTCGATGCGGGCTATTTCGCCTATCACGAGGATCTGGAGGTGGGTTGGCGTGCTTGGCGCGCGGGCTGGCGTGCGCTTTTCGTCCCCGAGGCGATCGCCATTCATCTTCGAGGTTCGGGGCAGGGAGGGCAGCGAGGCGTTGCGCGCATCCGGCGCATGCTCGATCGCCCCGCCGCGATTCAATGCCATATCCTCAAGAACCGCTACTTGGCCATGATCCGGCACGACGCCTTCACTTCGATCTGCCGGGATCTGCCGTGGATTCTTTGGCGGGAAGCGACGGTGATGCCCTTGCTCGTTCTTCGGCGGCCCGATGTGCTCCGCAGGCTTTGGCGGCATCGGCGTCTTTTCCGTCGCGCTTGGCGTCAGCGCCGGGAAGACCGCCGTCGGCGAGGTGTATGGGGTCCTTGGAGCCGACAGACGCCGCCGAGAGGTGTGTGGTGAACCCCGCGGTGAAAGATGCCTTGCTTGCCGGCTTGGCGTTCTTGATCGCTTGGGGCGTATCGCTTTGGAGCACGCCGAGGCTGCGCGAAGCGGCGATCCGCTTCGGCATCGTCGATCGGCCCGACGGGAAGCTCAAGACGCAGCAAGAGCCGGTGGCTTATCTCGGCGGCTTGGCGGTGGCTTTCGGCATGCTGGTGGCGGTCGGTGTGACCTACTCTTTTTCGGCCGAGATCTTGGGCATTCTTTTTGCGGGCTGGATCGTCTTGGTGCTCGGTCTACTTGACGATCTCGGTTCGCTCTCACCGAAGGTGAAGTTGGCGGGGCAGTTGTTGGCCGTGTTGGTGATGATCAAGGCCGATGTGCGCATCCATCTCGTCTTCTTGCCGGAGTGGGTCGCGATTCCGCTGACCGTGCTCTGGATGCTCTCGGTCATCAATGCCTTCAATCTGATCGATATCATGGACGGGCTATCGAGTGGCGTCGGCATCGTTGCGGCGGTCTATTTCGGTGGGATCGCGCTGATCGGCGGCCTTTCATCCACGGGCTTCCTCGGCCTCGCGCTTGCGGGTGCTTTGCTCGGATTCCGGCGCTACAACACCGCTCCAGCCAAGATCTACCTCGGCGACACGGGCAGCATGTTCTGCGGTTTCATGCTCGGCGCGTTGGCGATGGTCAATCGCTACACCATCGAGCATCGCCTAGCGGCCGTGGTGCCGTTGCTCATTCTGGGGGTTCCGTTTTTCGACATGCTCTTCGTGATGTACGTGCGCTGGCGCCGGGGACATCCCGTGATGCTCGGATCTCCCGACCACATCGCCTTGCGCCTGAGGAAGTGGCGCTTGTCCACCGAGGCGACGGTGCATCTGAACGTCATCGTATCGTCCATCCTCGGTGCGTGCGGCGTTGCGGTGATGCTCGTTCCGCTCGAGTGGGCCGCCGGCCTGATCGGCGTGCTTGCTCTTCTCATCTTGGTCACGGCGGCCTGGCTGAAGACGATCGATATGTCCTTGTAGAAGCGCCGGTCGGCCGATGCTACGCTGCCGTGAGTCGGAGGACGATCGTGAGCCGGAAGAAAGCAATGACGGATCATCCCATCCATGAGCTCATCGCCGCGCGGTGGAGTCCATACAGCTTCGAGGAGCGTCCCGTTCGCCCCTCGGATCTCGCATCGATCTTCGAAGCGGCCCGATGGTCGGCGTCGTCGTACAACGAGCAGCCTTGGAGCTTCATCGTAGCGACCGCGGACGAGCAAGAAGAATTCGAGCGCATGCTCTCTTGTCTCGGTGAGTGGAATCAGGGATGGGCGAAGGCTGCGCCCGTGCTCGTTCTCGCGGTGACCAACCAGCGTTTTGCAAAGAACGGCAAAGAAAACCGCGCAGCCGTCTACGACTTGGGGCAGGCTGTAGCCAATCTGGTGATCGAAGCGACGGCTCGCGGCTTGTCCGTTCATCAAATGGCCGGAATCTTGCCCGACAAGGCTCGAGAGATCTATCAGATTCCGGAACACGCCGATGTGTGGACGGCGCTGGCGATAGGTTACCGTGGAGAGGCTGCCGCACTTCCGGATGCGCTGAAGGAAAAAGATCTCGCGGCGAGAGAACGCAAACCCCTGGCTCAATTCGTATTTTCCGGCCGTTGGGGTCATTCCGACTACGACGGGTGAGAGACGTCGCCCGCCGAGCGTGGAGCGCTTTCACGAAGGGCACGCAGAGGGGGCGGTGGCCCGTGGGGGGAGCCGACCCTACTCTTTCCTGGTGGATAGGATACCTAGGCGACGATGATCTTGATCTTGGGCGGCGGTCTGGCCGGTATGTCGACGGCTTTCCACCTCGCGCGCGAGCAGCCGGGGCTGGAAAGGCTCATCTTGGAGAAAAACGCGCGCGGGGGCGGCTTGGCCCGATCGCGCCGGGTGGGGGAGTTCATCTTCGACTACACCGGCCACTATTTGCATCTCAGAGATCCCGAGACGACGGCGCTGGTGCGAGACTTGCTCGGCGAGAATCTCTTCGAAGCTGAACGACGTTCAACGATCCACATGCACGGCACGGAAGTGGCTTTTCCTTTTCAAGCCCACCTCCACGGCCTGCCGAGAGAAGTGGTTGCGCGCTGCTTGCTGGATTTTTTCGAGGCATCTCGGCATGAGATGCCGGAAAACGCCGCCGAGGGTTCCTTCGCAAGCTGGGCACGGCTGACTTTCGGTCATGCGATCGCCGAAGAGTTCATGATTCCCTACAACGAGAAGCTCTTCGGCGTGTCTGCCGACGAGATCACCGCGGAGTGGGTGGCTTGGTCGGTGCCGCGGCCGGATCTCGAGCAGGTCGTGCGCGGCGCGCTGGGGATGAGCAACGAGGGGTTGGGTTACAACGCGCGTTTCTCGTATCCCCGGCAAGGCGGGATCGCCGCCCTGCCGCGCGCGCTCCAAGAACGTGTCATCGCCGACATGCGCTTCGCATCCGAAGTTCAGGCGATCGACCTGAAGCAGAAGAGCGTGACCCTCAGCGACGGCGAGGTGATTTCTTGGGACTTCCTGGTTTCGACCCTGCCGCTACCGCTCTTTTGTCGCATGATTTCGGCCATGCCCAACGAAGGTGACCTCGATCGCTTGCGTGCCGCCGCCGGAACCTTGCGAGCAAGCGCGACCTACGATGTGGCGCTTGGAATCGATCGGGAGAGCTTGGCCGGGGGCACGCATTGGATCTATTTTCCCGAGGCGAAGTATTCCTTCTACCGAGTCGGTTTTCCGAGCAATGTTTGTTCTGCTCTCGCGCCCGCCGGATGCTCGACCGCGTCGGTCGAGATCACCGAAAAGGCGGGGCAGGTCGTCTCCGAAGAAGAACTCATCGAGCAGGCGCACCGCGGGCTGATCGAGGCGGGTATCCTCGATGAGCGCGATCGCATCGTCGCGCACGACGTCGCGCGGATCGATCCGGCCTATGTGCTCTACGACGAGAATCACGCGAAGGCGACCGGAGAGATTCAGCGACTTTTCGAAGACTTGGATCTTCACTCGATCGGACGGTATGGCGCATGGACCTACAGCTTCATGGAACGAGCGTTGATGGACGGACGCGAGACGGCGGCTCGGCTGCTCGAGCGGGCGGGATCCGCGTCTGCCACATCATCACCAAGCTCGAGCTAGGCGGAGCCCAACAGAACACGCTCTACACCGTCGCTCATCTCGATCGCGAGCGCTTCGCCCCGTTCTTGATTGCCGGCCCCGGCGGCGTACTCGATGACGAGGCGCGCGAGATCGAAGGTCTAGGCTTTGAAACGTGTTCGTCGCTCGTACGTCCGATTTCGCCGCGAGCCGACCTCGAGGCTCTGCGAGATCTCACGCGGCGCTTGCGTCGACTCGCGCCGCATGTCGTGCATACGCATTCCTCCAAAGCCGGTATTCTCGGTCGTTGGGCCGCACGGATCGCCGGAGTTCCGGTGGTCATTCACACGGTGCACGGCTGGGGATTCCACGCGCATCAGGCGCCCTGGAAGCGCTGGACCTTCATCGCGCTCGAACGGGCCGTACGGCGCCATACCACACGGCTGGTCGCGGTCTCCAAGGCCAATGTCGAGGCCGGAGTCGATCGTCGCATCGCGCGGCGTGAAGAATTCGAAGTGATCTATTCCGGAGTGGCGCTCGAGCCTTACCGGCGCGCCGCCGGAAACGGCATGCTGCGCCGAGAACTCGGTCTCGCCCCGGAAACGCCGCTTGCCGGGATGGTGGCTTGTCTCAAGCCGCAGAAGGCCCCGGTGGACTTCGTCGAGGTGGCCGCGAGCGTATCGAAGGATCGACCCGATGCGCACTTCGTCTTGGCCGGAGATGGGGAACTCAGGGAAGAGGTTGAACGGGCCGTCATCGCGCACGGCTTGCAGGGCCGTTTCCACCTCCTCGGTTGGCGTCGCGATGTGCCCGAAGTCATCGGCGATCTCGACGTGTTGGTCTTGACTTCGCTGCACGAAGGTTTGCCGCGTGTCTTTCCCGAGGCGATGGCTGCAGGACGGCCCATCGTGGCCACGGCGGTCGATGGCGGTCCGGAGGCCGTTCATCACGGGCGCAACGGTTTCTTGCATCCGGTTCGCGACGTCGAGGGCATGGCGCGCAGCCTGTCGACTTTGCTCTCAGATGCGGATCTGCGACGCCGCATGGGCGAGGAGGGCCGCCCGCGCGCCGAAGCTTGGGATATCGATCTGATGGTTCGCAAGCAGGAAGAACTCTACCTCTCAGAGATAGCGAAGTGCGTTGGACTTGAAGAGGCACCAAATCGTTGAGCCGGGTTCGAGGCCCATGCTCGTGATCGTACGAGAGGTGACCTCGACGATCATCGGCAAGCCGACATCGATCTCGACGAAGACCTGACCTTCATGAGGGACGAGGCGGCGAATCGTTCCGGGCCACTGGTTTTGAACGGAAATTCCGCAGACATGCTGCGCGGAAAGCGCGATATCTTGGGGACGCAAGGCGAGCGAGCGCTCCGTTCCGAGCGGGTCGGCAACGAGCGGTGCGTTGACGACGGGCGGCGTCGTGCCCGCTTCGCCCAAGACGACCTGCCAGCGGGTGATGCCCTGTTCACGACGGTGTTCCACGGCGCGGCAGCGCAACAGGCTGACCAAGCCGAGAGATTGCATCGAACGGAGTGCTCGCTGCTGCATCATCAGATCGAGGTAGCGACCGTGCGCCTCGAGGCGTCCGCTTTCGATGATCAGCATCATTTCGCCGATCTGCAGAAACTCGCCGATTTCATGTGTGACATAGAGGATCGGTAAGCCGGAGCGGCCGGCGATCTTGCGCAAGAGGTTCAGTGCGCGGCGCTTGAGTCTCGGATCGAGCGCCGAGAGCGGTTCGTCGAGCAGCAGCGCCCGGGGGTGGGCGAGCAGGGAGCGCGCCAAGGCGGTGCGTTGCGCTTCGCCGCCGGAGAGCGAACGGGGTCGGCGGGAAAGCAGCCCGGCGATTTCGAGTTCTTCGACGACCTCGTCGAAGGAGACGATCTGCCGCCCTCGCTGCGCATGCTTTCCGGCATAGTCGAGATTGGCGCGAACGCTCATGTGCGGGAAGAGCCGTGCTCGCTGAAAGACCAAGGCCACGGCGCGCCGGTGCGCGGGCAGGTTTCGTCGCGCTTTGCAATCGAAGAGAATTCTTCCGTCAAGCGCAATGCGGCCGGAATCCGGCGTGGCGAGGCCGGCGAGCAGATGCAGCAAGGTGGATTTCCCGGCGCCCGAGTGCCCGAGAATCCCCCATACGCCCGGAGAGGCGGAGGCCTCGATATCTAGGGCGAAGTCGCCGCGGCGCCACCTCACGTCGAATGCGAGGCCCGTCATGGTTCGTTCCACCGCCGCGCGCGCCGGGCGAGCCACTCCGAGGTCGCGAGCGAGGCGAAAGAGAGGACGAGCGAGAGCACGGCCAAGCGCAAGGCCGCGCCCTCGGCGCCGGGAGTTTGCGCGGTGGAGAAGATGGCAAGCGGCAGCGTGCGCGTTTCGCCCTGAATATTGCCGGCGAGGATGATCGTCGCACCGAATTCACCGAGGCTGCGGGCGAAGGCCAGCATCAGACCGGTGATGATTCCCGGGGCGGCCAAAGGCAGAGTGATCGACCACCATCGCCGCAGCGGGCCTGCGCCGAGCAGGGCGGCGGCCTCTTCCAATCCTTCGTCGGACGATTCCATGGAAACGCGGACGGCGCGCACGAGCAGGGGGAAGCCCATGACGGCGGAGGCCATCACGGCACCGCGCCGGGTGAAGGCGATGTCGAGGCCCATGGCATCCAGAATCGGGGAGATCGGTCCGGAGCGACCGAGCAGCAGCAAGAGCATGTATCCCACGACGACCGGAGGGAGTACGAGCGGCAGATGCACGAGCAGATCGACCACGCCCTTACCGAAGAAACGCCGGCGGGCGAGCAGCCAGCCGAGATAGATCCCGGGCAGGGCTGTGACCGCTACGGCACCGAGCGCCACCTGGATCGAGAGCTTCAGCGCTTCCCACTCCGCCGCGTTGGGGGCGTCCCAGATCATCGTCCGCCTCCCGCATCGTCGTCGGGCGAAAGAAAACCGGCCTCGAGGAAGATCTCGCGGCTGTCTGCGGCGAGAAGGCGCTCGTAGAGCCTCGTCGCATCGCGACCGGCGCGTTGGGTGAGCGCCAGCGGATAGCGGATCTTCGGCTGTGCACCTACGGGCACGGTCTCGATGATCTCGACGCGCCGGGACGCGGCGGCATCGGAAGCGTAGACCAGGCCGAGGTCGGCTTCTCCCATCTCGACGATGGCCAGCGCCGCACGCGCATCCACCGCGGGAAGCAGGCGTGGGGCGAACGTTTCCCAAAGGCCCATCGCTTCGAGGGCGCTTCGCCCGTAGAGACCGCAGGGAACATGGGCCGGATCAGCCATGGAGAACGGCCCCTCGGTGAACTCGTCGGCGCGCATTCCGTCTCGTGCCTTCGCGGCCGGCACGACGAAGACGAGGGAATTGCTCAAGAGGGATACGGTGGAACCCGGCGCGATCACTCCCTTTCTTGCGATATCGTCCATCCATGCGGTGTTGGCCAGCAAGACGAGGTCGGCCGTCGCGCCGAGCGCGAGTTGCCGGGCGAGTGCCGAGGAGGCGGCGAAATGAGCGCGCACTTCGATGCCGGTTTCCGCTTCGAAGCCCGCGATGATGCGCACCATCGCGGGCTCCGTGCTCGCCGCAGCGAATAGGGTCACCGGCCGACTCTCGGTGGAGGGGCTGCACGCCGACGTTCCGAGATAGGCCAAGCAGGCGGCCGAGACGAGCCAAAGGCGCTTCACGATCTTCTCCGGCCGGGCGGTGAGCGTGCCGGGCGGGTGGCGACAGATCATATCGCGGAGCCGGGGCGTTGCGAGTGGCATAGCTCGCATATCCGGGAATCGCCGGTACGATTTGCATGGCCTCGACTTGACAGTGCGGGAAAAGCTCCATAATCCTCGACTCCGAGATGTGTGCTGAAAAATCCAAGAAACCCATACCCCTGAAACTCGAACGGGTCACGAAGCGCTACAAGACGCATTTCTGGCAGCGTGCGGCCGTTTCCGTGGACGATCTCTCGCTGAGCATCGAGCCCGGCAGCGTGCTCGGTCTGCTCGGCCACAACGGAGCGGGCAAGACCACCACGATCAAGCTGGCGCTCGGGCTGATCTTCCCCGATTCCGGTGATGTCCGGCTCTTCGGGGATGCGGCGAGCAAGCCTGCGGCTCGTGCGCGGGTGGGATACTTGCCGGAAGCTCCGTACTTTCCCGAGGATCTGACCGGCCGAGAGTTGGTGGAACTTTCCGCACGGCTCTACGGTATGGACCGGGCCACCCGCCGACGCCGAGCCGGCGAGATGCTCGAGCGCCTCGGGCTCGGACGCGCGGCCGACCGAAAGATTCGCAAGTACTCCAAAGGCATGGTGCAACGGGCAGGGTTGGCGAGGGCCTTGGTGACCGAACCCGAATTCGTCATTCTCGACGAACCGATGAGCGGCCTCGATCCGGTCGGGCGTCGCGAGGTGCGGGACCTGATTCTCGCCTTGCGCAAGGCGGGTACGACCGTGCTCTTCGCCTCGCACGTGCTCAGCGATGCCGAGATGCTCTGCGATCATGTGGCGATCTTGCGCAACGGCCGGTTGATTCGTCAGATCGAAATGGCGCGTCTGTCGCGGGAGCGCCGCACCAAGCACTGGGAAGTCGAGGTGTCCGGGGGAGAAGTCGTTCCGGATGCCGAGGTGATATCCGTTCGCGGCAACGAGCGGCTCTTGAGGTTCCCCGCTTCCCTGGACTCGGAGACGATCATCGCCCGCTTGCAAAACGCGGGAGTCACGCTGCTTTCTCTCGCCCCGCAGAGACAGAATCTCGAAGATCTCTTCATGGAGAGTTTCGAGCGGGCGGAAGACCTCGATGCGTCGTCTCACGATTCGACCGTTTCCCGAGAAACGACATCCCCGGGCAACGACACCGAAGAGAAGAAAGAGGAGGTGGTGGCATGAACCGCGTGTTGGCGCTTGCCGCTTCGACCTTCCAAGAAGCGATCAGGCATCGCATCCTGTATCTGCTGCTTTTTTTCGCGGTTGGAATGATCGCGGCATCTCGTCTCCTGTCCATGCTGACGGTGGGCGAGGACGACAAGATCATCAAGGACGTCGGCATGAGCGCGATCAACGTCTTCGGCGTCTTGATTGCGCTCTTCGTTGGTGTCGGATTGATCTTTCGTGAGATGGAGAAGCGAACCGTCCTGGTGACGCTTTCCGGCCCGGTCGCGCGTTGGGAGTATCTTCTGGGCAAGTATTTCGGACTCGCGGGAGCGATCACGCTCAACGCCGCGCTGATGGCTTTGATGCTCTTCGGCATCTTGCTCTATCGTGGCGCATTTTCCGGCTCTCTGGTCACGGCCGTTTTCATGCTTTGGGTCGAACTGATGTTCATCACCAGCGTGGCGGTGTTTTTCTCTACGCTCTCCACCCCGATCTTCTCGGCGCTCTTTACTGCAGGTGCCTATATCGTCGGGCACATGACTTGGTCGTTGCCGATGCTCGAAGCCAAGGTGCCGGAGGGGTTTTGGCGCGATGTCGTGCATGGACTCTATCTGCTTCTACCTGATCTAGAGTACGGGGATGTTCGCGCTCTGGCGGTTCACGGCGTCGAGATTCCCTTCGATCGCGTGCTTTGGGGGACGGTCTACGGGCTCTCGTATGCCGGCTTGTTGTTGCTGGCGGCGTGCTTGATCTTTAGACGGCGGGATCTCGTGTGATGATGCGTTCGGCGGTGGTCGTGACGGCTATGGCCCTGCTCTTGGGTTCGTTGACGAGCGTCGCCCGCGTGCACCTCGAGCGGTTGGAAGAGCAGAGACTCGAAGCATCGCTATTGTATCTTCCCAAGGGGCACTACTTGCGCGCGATGTCGTTGGGGCACGAAGAGACTCTGGCGGACATTTTCTACGTCTGGTCCTTGCAGTACTACTCCAACTACAGCGACGAAAAGCGTTTCGACTACCTCGAGCAGGTTTTTTCTCATGTGATCGCCGAACTCGATCCGCGTTTCGTGGAGGTCTATCTGGTGGGGGCATTGATCATGTCCACCGAGGCGGGTAGGTCGGATCTCGCGCTCGATCTTTACGACAAAGGTCTCGAACGCAATCCCGATTCTTGGGAACTGGCCTACTGGGCCGGCTGGGAGAGCTACGACACGAAGGACTATACGCGCGCTAGAATCTACTGGAAACGAGCCGCCGAAATGCCCGGCGCGCCGCCGTTCATCGAAAGGCTGGCTTCTCGCATGCTCGAGTATGCAGGTGATCTTCGGGCCGCTTTGGCCGAATATGTCGACTTGGCCGAAAATGCCGAGGATGAAAGGACCCGCAAGGTCGCGCGTGTCTGGATCGATCGTGTGATGGTCGAGTTGGCCGAGGACCTCTACGAAGAGGCACTCGAGCAATTCGAGCTACGACATGGACGCTGCGTGCGGGATCTCGATGAGGTCGTCCGAGCGGGAATCCTCAGTGCTCACCCCTCTCTGCCCGAGGGGCGCACGATTCGCTTGTTGCCGGAGACCTGCGCCATCGAGGTCAGCGAGGCCCGGGTGCTCGAGCAGGACCGGTGACCGAAATCGGCGTGCTCGGTCCGGCCGGTTGGCCGATGGAGTTCTTCATCCTTCTCGTCTTCTGCGGGTTGGTTTTCGGGTCGTTCCTCAACGTCTGTATTTACAGGATCCCGCTAGGGAAGAGCGTCGTCTCTCCGCGTTCAGCGTGCCCTTCATGCGGCACGGCGATCGCGTGGTACGGGAACGTTCCTGTCCTCTCTTGGCTGGTCTTGCGCGGCCGCTGCGCCCATTGCCGCGCACCCATTTCGGTGCGTTATCCCTTTGTCGAGGCGCTGAACGCCGGCTTGTGGGTGGCGGTGGCGATATGGTTCGGTCCGAGCATCACCGCGCTCTTGCTGCTGCCCTTCGTTTCCATCTTGCTGGTCTTGTTTTTCACCGATTGGGATCATCACCTGCTGCCCGACCGCTTGACCTTTCCGTTGGCGATTGTCGGCTTGATCGTGGCTCCTTTCAATCCACGCCTCGATTTCGGGTACGGGATTCTCTCCGAGGGTGGAACGGGGGGGCGCATGCTCGCGGCTCTGCTCGGCGCCGTTCTTGGCTACGGTATCTTCTTTACGCTGGCTTTCGTCTGGAAGGTCTTTTTCGACAAGGACGCCATGGGAGGCGGTGACCTGAAGATGATGCTCGGGGTGGGGGCCTTCTTGGGGATGGGCGGGGTCATCACGACGATCTTCTTGGCATCGATCCTGGGGACCGTGCTGGCTCTCCCGTTCTTGCTCACAGGGCGTTGGGCGATGACCCGCCAACTTCCCTTCGGATGCTTCCTCGCTCCCGCGGCATTGATCTCGGCATTCACCGGCATCGAAGCACTGCGGTGGTATCTCGGTATCATCACGTATACCTAGCGTTCGCGGTCGCAAAACTCTCGCGGAGAGTGTTCGGTGTCCGAGGGAAATGTTCGCATCCGAGACGGATTGAGCCTCTAGGTATCGGAAATCCCCGAAAAGACGCGCGGCACGCGTCGTGCAATGGTTCGGCACCATGAGGAACGTCTCCCAGAACGCCGACTCGTCTCGCGGCTATGCTCTGCTCGACGCATTGACCGCCATGGTGCTGTTCAGCGTGATCGCCACGGCGATGATCGGGCTCGCCCATGATGCGAAGCATCACCTCTCTCTAGCGAAGGACTACGATCGCGCACGTATCGCCGGAGAAACGGTGCTTGCCGATCTCGAAGCGATCTCATGGCATCGACTGCAGGAAACGTTCTCCCTCTCTGAAGATGAAGGCACGGCGCGTATCGGCAGCGGGGACGGAAGCGCTCCGCCTTCGTGGGACGAACTCGTTGCCGACTTGCGTGAGGGCAGAGTCGAAGCGCGGCTCGAGGCACTCGGAAGGCGCGGTGCCGGAGCCTCTTTCAAAAACGCCGTGGCCTTGCGCATCCGGGTGGAAACGAGCTTCGGGCGGGAGCGCGAACGGAGGAAGGTGAGGTTGACGCATGTTCGCTTTTGATCTGCTGCGAAAGCGATTCGGCGAGCGGGGAACGAGTTCGGCGGAGTTCTTGGTGGGTGCTAGCGTTGGATTCGTGGTGGCGGCAGCCGCCTTGACGTTGACCGTGGGGCTGTTGTCGAGCTATGCCGAGGATTCCTTGCGCGCGGAGCGAAGCGCAGCCGCTCGGTGGGCGCTCGACGTGATGGCGGAAGACATCGCGCAAACCGGTCTTGGGGTAGCGAACGGCCGGTGGCCGGCGATGGTGGATGAACGAATCGAGTTCTTCGAGCGCGCGGCGCTCGGAGTGCGATCCGATTTCGATGCGACGGATGACGATGCCGCAAGAGATCCGGAGGAGGAAATCCTCCGCGATGCCGTCGAGGCCGCTCCGACGGGCAACGACGAGGTGGTCTTCTTCCTTCGGCGGAGAGCAGATGGAGGTGGGATGCGTCGCATTCTCTTCGAGGCGGATCTCGACTCTTCGGATCGCGTGACGCGGGAAGATGGAACGCTGCTCGCCCGCCGCGACGGCTCGGTCGAGCAGGTGAGTGCCGGACCCTATCTCGAGGCGGATGATCGGCGGGAGGGCACGCTCTACCGTCTGCACTTCACCAGCAATGCGAGCCGTTTTGCTACGGGAAGAAACCGCGTTTCCATTCCCCTGCTCGACCACGTCGTCGCGCTCGCATTCGAAGCCTTCGACGCAGAAGAAGAGCCGCTCGAGCCCTGCGGCGGCATGGATGACGAAGATGCACGTGCGTGTCGTGCATCCATACGGGGGATGTCGATGCGTATCGAGGTGGCGGTTCCCGGCGGCGAGAACCTCGTTTTCGATCGGAGAGTGAAGATCGGTGAAGGAAGCGGAAGATGAATCAGTCGAGCGAAGAAAGAGCGGCGGGCCACCGGAACGGGAGAAGCGATGAACGGGGCGCGGCGTTGCTGATCGTGATCATCGTCTCGTTGTTGGCGGCTTCCATCGCTATCGGCTATTGGACCGCTTCGCGCGTGAGTTTTCTAGGTGCGAAGAGGCGCATCGCCGCAGCGCAGGCCCAGCATTTGGCTCGTTCGCTGGTTCAGGCGGTACCGGGCTGGTTTCACGAGGTCGAAGTCGGCGCGCTGCTCGCGCCCCCCGGTGTGGATGACGTCGAGCGAGACCTCCGGCAAGTGGATCCGGACGACGACGGCCGGTTCGTGCCCTGGGAGTCGGCGGATCCTCCCTGGAACGTTCGCTACAAGGAGGGAGAGACAGAAAACCTCTTTCGACCTCCGCTTTCATCCGAGCCCGACGCGCGCTTCGCCGGATCCCGCGACGGTCCCGATGTCTTGCTCGAAAAGGGTGGAGTGGGGGAATCCTATCTCGAAGAATGGATGCAGATGCTCGAGCCGGAACTTCCGCTGGCGATTCGCAGCGTGAGAATCTTTCGCCCATATCGCGGGCGCCCGCGGGAGATCGTAGCGACGGTGGCGGTCGAAGTCTCGCGGCGCATCGCAGGCGGCCGCGAGGTCGTACGCCGCGTCGAGGCGCAGATCGTCAAGACTTTTTTCGAGCGCTTCGATCGGCCGTTGCTCGCGGAAGGAGATGCGGAGTTTTCGGGTGCAGCTTCGTGGGGGCACGGCGAGGCCGTGATCGGCGGAGATCTCCACGCTTCCGAGAGCACTTGGCGAAGATGGCCGGGAGGGGTTCCTTGGAAAGCAATCGACCAGCCGCTGCTCGACGACAGCGATGCCGATGGTACGGCGGACGATGCCGATGCGGACGGAAATCCCGATCTGAGCGCTTGGCGCGACCTTCCGGGAGCCGTACCCGATCCCTGGTGGCGGGCTCGCGTCGGCGGCAACTGGCCGGATCTCGGGCTGTCGCCTAGTGCGTGCGAAGCGCCGTTTCCATTCGGTCCCCGTGCGGACCCTCCCATGGCGGCATCGAAGACGGAAGACCGATCGGGCATCTTCCTCAATTGCCCTTCAGCAAATCGGGAATCGATCCTGCCGGGAGCATGGATGGATCTGGCGAAACGAGGAGTGCGCGGCGCTCTTCATGCGGTCGAGGATGAGCAGCGGCCGGGTTTCTTCCGCCGCGACGGCCTTGGCGAGCCGCTCTTGCCGAAGGCCCTGCTCGGCGGCCATCGCGGACTCTTGTGGCTCGAGCTTCGGGTCAGTGACGAGGTCTCGCTCACGCTCGACGGAGCGAGCGGCGCGGTGCTGGTGAGCGGCGGGGATCTTCGCGTGCGGGGCAGAGAGACGGGAGACTTCGATTCACGTGTGCCCGGCGATCTCGCCGACTTCGGCGGGCAGGATCGCGCAGACCTCACCGGCGATCGGCGGCTCGACGCTTCGCCGACCAGCAACGCATGTTCGGCCTGGGAGGTGGGCCGCTTTCTGGAAGCAGGCGATGCGGGGCTCGATCCGACGAGCCACGCGTGCTCGGTGGAGGCGATCCATTTTCGCGGTCTCTTGGCTGCCGAGCGCATCTTGGCGCTCGATGGCCCCGCGGTGATCCGGGGCCAAGTACGCGGCGGAGAACTGCGGTTTCGCGCAGAGACCCAATCCGTCTCGGTGCAGGCCGAAGCCTCTGCGCGATTTGACACACTCCGGTGGCCGGGGCCGGAGAGCGTGCCCCGCTTCTTCGCGAGCGAAATACGAGATTCGCACTAGCTCGTACCCGCCTCCGCCTGTCCGCCTCCTTCCGGCGGGTGGACGCGGGTGGGGTGGTGGCGCCATATTTTCCATCGCCCGGACAGGGAACTTATCATAGGGACGAGGAGTGGTTTCTCGGCCACGGATTCGTCCGATGGCGAGGCGGCCGCTCTAGGAGCCAAGATGACTTCCAAGACGATGAATGTGAGCGATTCTCGGTCGCGTTTCGCGGGTTTCACCGCGGTGCCCTGCTTGGTTCTTGCTCTAGTTCTATCGACAGGCTGGGGTTTTTCCGGGAATCACGAGCCGGAGATTCAGAAGCAAGACGAGGAGCGAATGGCCAAGGCGCAGAAGGAGGCGAAAGCTCGTCGCGCGGCCAAGAGCGGTG
>Ga0256830_1000413_pt1 | contig 35182 bp, 30 predicted proteins | sample 128326metaG_FD_190537 | JGI IMG/M metagenome (GOLD analysis project Ga0256830, IMG submission 190537) | Hydrothermal vent microbial communities from Lau Basin, Pacific Ocean - 128-326 | ecosystem: Environmental > Aquatic > Marine > Hydrothermal vents | place: Pacific Ocean: Lau Basin | collected...
AGCCTGACTCCCAGAGGCTGGAAGGACTGTCCAAAGGCAAAGCGGCGCGTCGAGCAGCGGAAGCAGAGGCTCCACGAGATCCTCACCCGACTCGAAACGCTGCCGGCCTGAGCCTCACCGAATCCGCCGAAGGCAGGAGCCGGAACCCGCCCGCCGAACAGTTAAGGTGAGACCGCGCGCCTCGCCTCCGATAGGACAAAGCCAGGGAGCGTTAGGACGGAGACAGGGGTGCCGCTCTCTGGTAGGTTCACGGCCGACACGGTTGTCGCAGAGGACGACGCACATGCCTGACCTCGGGACACTGAAGCGCATCGACCCGCGCACTGTCTGGCCGCGAGAAGCCCAGGATTTCACGCCGTGGTTGGCGGCGCACATCGAGCACCTGGGAGAGGCCCTCGGGCTCGAGCTTGAACTCGTGGACCAGGAGTCCCCGGTCGGAGACTTCTCGGCCGACATCCTTGCGAGAGATCTCGGAACGGGAAGGCCTGTGGTCGTCGAAAACCAGCTCGAACCGACCGATCACAGCCACCTGGGTCAGCTCATCACATACGCGGCGGGGCTAGAGGCCGGGGTGGTCATCTGGGTTTGCCGGGAACTTCGGGAAGAACACCGACAAGCGCTGGACTGGTTGAACCGTGGGCATGGCACGACCACAGAATTCTTCGGCGTGGTCGTCGAGCTTCTGCAGATCGACGGATCGAAGCCCGCTGTGAACTTCCGACCCGTCGCCTTCCCCAACGACTGGTCTCGGCGTTCCGCGACGGCCACCCGGGGAGGCAACCTGACTTCGAAACAGCAGCGCTACCAACAGTTCTTTCAGCAGCTCATCGACGAGCTCCGCGAGGAGCATCGATTCACAAATGCCAGAGCAGGGCAGCCGCAGAACTGGTACAGCTTCAGTTCCGGGGCTCGCGGATTCACCTATGGCGTGAGCTTCGCCAGCGGTGGTCGGGTCCGCGCCGAACTCTACATCGACACCGGCGATGCGGAAGACAACGAGGCCGCGTTCAAGAGCCTCCACGACGCGCGTGAGGACATCGAGAAAGAGATCGGCGAGAGCCTTGAGTGGGAGGCCCTCGAAGGCAAGCGAGCTTCCCGTGTTGCTGCCTATCGCGACGGGGCAATCGAGGACCCGGACGAGAAGCTCGAGCAGTATCGGGCTTGGGCGGTGGAGCGGATGCTGCTCTTCCAGAAGGTGTTCGGGCCGCGGATCCAGAAGCTCTAGTCGGCCACCTTACTGTGGAACACCTGCGCTGGGCCTACACTTCGTCAGACTCTTCGAACGCCGCACGAAGCAGCTGGTAGAGCGCGGCACCCACGCCAGCGCCGATGAGAAGTCCGGCGACGAACGTACCGACATCGGGCGACCGCTGAGTAGCACGCGAGAAGGACTGCATGAGCGCGACATGGTGCGGGGAGGGGGCAAGCAGGCCACGCTCCCACTTCGAGATGGTCAGACTGTGGACGCCGAAGAGCTGGGCGAATTGCGCCTGCGTCATCCGAAGGGCTGTCCGCAAGCTACGTATCTCGGCTGGTGTCACACTACCGGCTCCGGTTCGCTGCAGCGACGAGTAGTGCAACCGCACCTACGCCAAGCACCACCTTTCCGGAAGGGGACTCGAACAGCCAGTGGAACACGGCGTGTAGAGGGCCGCGAGCGGGGTCCGTGGGATCCCGATGTGCGACGAGCTGCCCATTACCGAACTCGTGCACGTGAATGCGGCTCCCGTCCGAGAGACGGACAGCCCAGTTGGCGACCTGCCCAACATCCTCGGCCAGAGTCGTGGTCGAGAAACCGGCATCACTAGGGTGCGGAAGCGACCAGGGGACGACGAGCTTCTCGCCGTTTGTCAGCCGTGGCCATGCAGCGCGAAGCCAGCCTGACCATGAGAAGTGCGCATAGTACAAGTATTTACTCCTAATCTCATGCCTAAGCTGAAGCTTAGGCATAGGCTGATCTGCTGTCAACCCCCGCGGGAGTAGCGACACGGTGCGGCCGAAGCTTTGGGGGCCTGCAGCCCGCCTACTGGATCTACTGGCTCAGCTTGAAGTAGTCGTAGGTGAGCGTCGCGGACTCGATGAGGCTCTCTTCGGCCTCGCAGTCCCGATCGTCGGTGACGAACTTCACGGGCCACGCCCGGGACAAGGACCAGCGTCGCAGGGTAGTGCCGTCGCCGTCCTGCTGGTCGATGTCGGGGTTGCGCTTGTAGGTCACATAGGTGAGGCCGAGGCCGCTCGAGGTGATCGTCACGTCCTGGAACCAGTCGAAGAGGTCCCGGTCCTGGGTGGTGCCGCGCTCGAGGGTGACGTCGGAGAACGTTAGCCGGCCGGGGCTCTTGTTCGGGATGAGCGAGCCGCCCTGGGAGTACTGGACCTTCGCCATCTCGATGGAGAGCTCATTGTATTTCTGGAAGCCCGCATAGCCAACGTCGTCGATCTGCACGACGGACTTGAACTTCTTGTGGACCTTGCAACCGGCACGACTGAGACCCTGGTCCCGGAGGATCCGGGCAACCACCGCGCCCTCCCCTTCATTCAGTCGAGCGCAGCCGACTTCAAGTTATCCACAGGGCGAAGCCGGCTGGGCGCTGCCATTCGAGGTTCCAGTGGAACCACTTCCCGTCTCGGTTCATGACCAACTGTGGGGCGTCCTGCAGAGTCCTCGCCGCGGGGGGCGGAGGGCGGCCTCCGCCCCGGACGCGGTCTCCCGGGTCACTGCACGCGCTTGATGATGTGGTAGCCGAAGGGGGTCTCGACCGGACCGACGATCGAGCCGACCTTCGCCTTCTCGACCGCCTGTTCGAAGGCCGGCACCATCTGCCCCTTCCGGAAGACTCCGAGGTCCCCGCCACGGGCCTTCGAGGGGCAGCTCGACTCCTTGCGGGCGAGAGCGGCGAAGTCGCCGCCGTTCCGGAGTTCGGCCAGGATCTTCTTGGCCAGGGCGAGGGCTTCCTCCTTCGAGCGGGTCACGTCGCCGGGGGCTCTCATCGCCCCCTTCCACGGAATCAGGATGTGGGAGGCGCGATAGGGGAGATCGACCTTGTCGCGACGGATGATGTGGAAGCCGAAGGGGGTCTCGACCGGTCCTCCGATGCTCCCGATCTCCAGGGCGACGACCCCGTCGACGAAGGGGGGCGCGAAGTTCCTCGCCGGGACCGTGCCCATCGAACCCCCGTTCGCCCCCGAGAACTTGTCGTCGCTGTTCTTCTTCGCGGCTTCCTCGAATGAGGTCTTGCCGGTCTTGATCTCCGCGAGGACCTTCTCGGCGAGGGCTCTCGCCTCCTCCACGGTGCGGGTGACCTCGGGAGCCGCGCGCATCGCGCCCTTGTAGGAGATCAGGATGTGCGAGCAGGCGATCTGCTGCGGCCAGGGCTTCCCAACCGGAAGGCGTTCGATGACGTGGAAGCCGAACATCGTCTCGATCGGACCCGTGATCTCGCCGGGTTTCACCGAGAGCACCGCCTTTTCGAACTCGGGAACCATCATGCCCGGTCCGAACTGTCCGAGGTCCCCGCCGCTGAATCTCGAGGGGCAGCTCGAGTTTTGCCGGGCGAGGGCCCCGAAGTCCGCCTTCCCCGCCTTCAGGTCCTTCGCGCACTGCTCGGCGAGTTCGCGGGCCTCGTCCTTGCTGCGGGTGACGTCCGGGGGGGCGTAGCTGTTGCCCTTCCAGGGGATCAGGATGTGCCGGGCGCGGAAGACCGGCGGGGCCTTCGCCGCGGGGGCTTCCTTCGTCGCGGGTTTCGGAGTTTCCCCCTGAGCCGGCAAGGTCGGCGAGGCGAGGAGGAGGGCGAAGAGGGAGGGGATCAAGGTCTTCAAGGTCGGTTCTCCTGGGGTTCCGGGCCGTTATCGGTCGAGGAGGGCCGGGATGATTCGGGGAAATTGGGGCGTCCATCCTGCCCCAAAACCGTTCGGGTGCGAGGATCGGGCCGAAAAAGAGCTTTTCCCCCGGCGGAATCCGGGCGATTTCCCGGGGTTTTCAGGTCCGCCGGAGGAGACTGCGGGGTCAGGCCTCGGGAGCGCTCCTCCCTCGGGGGGCCTTTCCGTGGTCAGGGTTTTCGGGGAGGGATACCCGCTCGGGGTGGACTCCGTCGCCGATGACCTGCATGGAGAGACGCGCCCCGAGGCCGGAATGACGGCGGCGGTCCTCGTCGGAGGAGATCGCGCGTTCGAGGGCCCACCGCGAACCGAGCAGCACGAGGAGCTTCCGGGCACGGGTCGCTGCCGTGTAGAGCAGGCGGCGGTTGAGCATCGAGACGTGACCCCGGTCCAGCAGGACGACGACCGCCGGATACTCGCTTCCCTGGGCGCGGTGCACGGTGATCCCGTAGGCCGGGACGAGGTCCTCGAGGTCCGGACCCTCGATCTTCCGAAAGCCGCTGTCGAAACGCACTTCCAGGGTCCGATGTTCGGGGTCGACCCGGACGATCCTGCCGGGGTCGCCGTTGAAGAGTTCGAGTTCGTAGTTGTTGCGGACCTGGAGGACCTTGTCCCCTTCGCGGAAGACCCGATCTCCGAGCCGCAGGGCCGCGCCGGAGGGGTTGAGGCGGCGGGCGAGAGCCGCGTTCACGCGGTCGACGCCGAGACCCCCGCGATACATCGGACTCAGCACCTGCACGTCGGCGAAGGGATCGAGGCCGAAGGCCGCGGGCATGCGCTCGGTGACGAGACGCAGGAGGAGGTCGAGAGCCTGCTCCGGATCCTTGCGCTCGAAGAAGTAGAAGTCGGAGTCTTCCTGTCCCTCGGCGGGGAGTTCGGGCATCCGCCCGCGCAGGATGCGGTGCGCGTTGCGGACGATCAGGCTGCCGGCGGCCTGCCGGAAGATCTCGGTCAGGCGGGCGACGGGAACCCTCCCCGAGGCGATGAGATCCGCCAGGACCCTGCCCGGCCCGACCGAGGGGAGCTGGTCGACGTCGCCGACCAGGACGAGGGCGGTGCCGGAGGGGACGGCGTCGAAGAGCCGGAATGCGAGGGCCAGATCCAGCATCGAGGTCTCGTCGACGAGGAGAACGTCGGTTTCCAGGGGGTTGCGGCGGTCCCTCAGGAAGCGGTTCGTCCCGGGCTGGAACTCGAGGAGGCGGTGAAGGGTGGTCGCGGGCCGGCCGGTGGCCTCGCTCATCCGTTTCGCGGCGCGGCCGGTCGGGGCCGCCAGCGCGACCCTGCGCCCCCCCCGGGCGGCGATGTCGGCCAGGGCCTTCAAGATCGTCGTCTTGCCGACCCCGGGCCCTCCGGTCCAGATCGAGAGCGGGGAGGTCAGCGCGAGGAGGACGGCGCGCCGCTGATCCCGCGTCAGCTCGACGGGGGAACGCCGTTCCCAGGCGTCGAGCGCGGCGGCGGGGTCCTCGATTCCGAGATCGAGGCCAGCGCGGCAGTGGGCGTCGATCTTCGAGGCCAGGCCCGTTTCGGCGACGTGGAGGGTCAGGGGCCAGACCAGGGGGGCGTCCTCCTCGGCGAGGACCGGGAGGAGGGGAGGTCGTTCGGTGACGAGCCGTCCTTCACGCTCGAGTTCCAGGAGGATCGGATCGATGCGGTCCCCGGGAAGACCGAGGAGTTCGGCGGCACGGTCCCGAAGTCCGGGGCGCGGGAAACAGCAATGGCCTTCCCGGCGGATCGTTACGGTCAGGGCGTGGAGGATCCCGGCGCGGATCCTCTCGGGCGCGTCCTCGAGGATGCCGAGTTTTCCTGCGATCTCGTCGGCCTTCTTGAACCCGATGCCGGCGAGATCCTCGGCGAGACGGTAGGGATCGGCCCGGATCCTGGCCTCCGCCTGGTTCCCGTAGGCCTCGACGAGACGCGGGGCCAGGCCGACCGACAGGCCGTGTCCGGCCAGGAAGAGCATCAGGTTTCGGAGGGCGGCCTGTTCCCTCAGGGCCGTCACGATGCTCCGCGCCTTCGCCCGGCCGATTCCCGGAACCCGGTCGAGCACCGAGGGGTCGGCCTCGATGCGCTCGATCGCCTCGGGGCCGAGGACTTCGACGATGCGCCCGGCGAGAGCCTTGCCGACCCCGCGGATCAACCCGGAGGATAGATAGGCCCTGACGGCCTCGATCCCTTCGGGCCTCTCGAATTCGCAGGCCAGGACCGCGAACTGGCGGCCGAACCTGGGATGTTCCTCCCAGCGACCCCGGAGGAGGCAGGGCCTGTCCTCCTCCAGGGCGGCCAAGGGGCCCGAGATCCTGATCCGCCGTCCGGATTCCAGGCGGAAGAGGCCCGCGGCGAATCCGGTTTCCTCGTTGCGGAAGAAGGTCCGCACCAGGGTCCCCCTAAGGCTCGTCGGTTCCTGTTCGTAGAGGTCCATCGCTCGGTCGGGGGAGGGGGCGCGGGAGTCCGCCCGGAAGATACCACGCCTCCCCGGGCTTTCCGTTGCCGGAATTCCGTGGGACCGCCTTGTCAGAATGCCGATACGGGGTACCCTGCTTCCCCTTTGTGCCGGAAACGGGTTCCGGCGGGATCGAGGAAGACCAGGTTCCGGATCAAGGGTCGCCCGCTCCGGCAGTGCCCGGGGGATCCTTCCCGGATCGAGTCCCAAGGATGTGATGACTGCATGATCAAGGTCCAGGTACGACCGAATGAGAATCTCGAAGCCGCGTTGCGCCGCTTCAAACGGCAGTGCAACTTCGCCGGCATCTTCCGCCTCGCGAAGAGGGCCTCCACCTATGAGAAGCCCTCCGAAAAACGCCGTCGCGAGGCGCGCGAACGCGTCCGCAACATCCAGCGTGCGCTCCGCAAGCAGGCCCAGGCCAAGGCGCGCCGCAAGGTCACCCGCAAGGTCTCGCGTTCGCGGCCCGAGCCCGCGACCTCGTCCGCCCAAGCCGCCGGGACGCAGGACGAAGCCAAGACCCAGGCCGTGACCGAGGTCAAGGTCCCCCCGACCGAGGAGTGACGGCCGCCGCGTTCCGGGAGCGTCCCTCCCGGGCGCGGAGCCTCGCATTGCCACGATGCTGCCCCGAGTTCCGGGGGAACCCCCGCCCGACCTCTCCCGCCCGATCACGGAGGTCAAGGTTCGCATCGGCGACGGGCAGGCGGGACTCCGGCTGGATCGCGCTCTCGCCGCCCTCTTTCCATGGAGAACGCGTTCCTCGATCCAGCGCCTGATCCGCGAGGATAGGGTCCGGGTCCTCGCGGACCGTGAAGGGGACGCTTGCCCGGCGCGCGCGTCCCGGAGGGTGCGGGAGGGAGATCTCGTGCTCGTCCGCGTCCCGAGGCGCCCGGTTCCTGCGGGGACTCCGGATCGGACGGCCTGGAACCCGCGGATCCTGTTCGAGGACCGCTGGCTGGTCGCGATCGACAAGCCTCCCGGCATGGCCGTCCATCCCTCGGGCCGTCGCCTCGGCGGCACCCTGATCAATTTCCTGCATGCCCGATATCGAAACCTCGACCGTCCCGAGAGGGACGTCGTTCCCCGTCTCTGCCACCGCCTCGACCGCGAGACCTCGGGCCTGATCCTGTGCGCGAAGGAACCACGAGCCCACTCCGAGATCCGCAAGCAGTTCGAGGCGAACACCGTCCGGAAGTCCTACCTCGCGGTCGTCGAGGGTCGGCCTCGTGACGACGTGTTCCTCGTCGACGCGGCGATCGGGCCCGCCCTGAACTCCAGGATCCGCTTGAAGATGAGCGTGCGCGCCGACGGGCAGGACAGTCTGACGGCCTTCGAGGTCCTGCGGCGTTCCGGAGAACTCTCCCTCCTCCTCTGCCGGCCCCGGACCGGGCGCCAGCACCAGATCAGGGTGCATCTCGCCCACGTCGGTCACCCCCTCGTCGGGGACAAGCTCTACGGGCCCGACGAAGAATGGTTCCTGCGGGCCCTGGAAGGGCCCCTCCCTCCGGAGATCCTCGCCCGCCTGCGCTTACCGCGCCAGGCCTTGCATTCCCACCGGCTCGAACTCCGCCATCCGATGGGGGGGGAGCCCCTGGTTCTCGAGTCCCCCCTGCCTCCGGACATGGAGGCCTTGCTCGGGCCTTCCAGCTAGGCCCGGTCCGTTTCCGAGGAATGCAATCCGACCACTCCGGGCCCGCCCGGAACGGGGAAAAGGATGAAGAATCGGTTCAGAGCCGAATCCTGGGGACGACGAGCCGGTAGTGATCGGTCTCGTAGTCGAGCGCAGGACTCACCTTGCCGAGGGGGGAGGCTGGGGGAGGATCCTTCGGAGCGGTTTCCTCGGGGAGGAGGCCGAGGCCCGATTCGCCGGCGGCGGATCGATCGTCCGATTCCGAGATCTCCGCCTGCGGAGAGGCGGGATCGAGGCGATCGCCGGGCTCGGGATGCATGCAAGCCTCCTTGCGAAGGACATGATCGAGACGAGGACGGGCTTGCCATCCCCGCGAGGGAGAGGACGAGGCGGCCCCCAAGGAGGCGCATTGTCTCACAGCCCTCCCGAACAGGCAAACCCCGTCAGGAGGGGGAGAACGGAGAGCGCGAGGTAGACGAGCAGAATGGCACGGAGTTCGCGGCGCAGCGCCGTCCGAAGGGGCGAGGGTCTCATCGGGGGGCGCCTCCTCCCGCGGCCGGGAGTGCGAAGGCTCGGCGGACCCTGAGCAGGCCCGTCGCGGCGGCGAGGAGGCCGAGCCCGAGATGGAGCGGGAGCGGAAGGCGCTCGCAGATCATCTGGACGATCGGAACGGCCACGCCGAACCCGAGGAGGAGGCCCGGAAGCTCGGGGGGCGCGAGGTCCGCCGCCGGAAGGGAGAAGACCGGCCTCCGGAGGCTCCTCGCGAGGAGGGGGAGCATCCACCATGTCAGCCCGAGAGCGGCGAGGGTCGTCGGAAGCGCGGCCAGGGGACCTCGGAAGAGGGCGTCCATGGCGAACAGGGCGGCTTGCAGGGCGAGCATCCACGCCGCTCCGCAGAGAACGAGCCCCCTTCGTCCGGCCCGGATCGGATCGAGGGGCGCGGATTCGAGGATCCAGGAGGCTTCGTGATCCTCGCAGTATGGGAGGAAGTGCAGGAGGAACGGAAGCCAGATCAGCGGGAGGCCGTGGACGAGCGCGAGGAACAGGGGGAAATCACGGTCCTCGACCCCGCTCCTGAGGGCGAGCACGACGACGGCCGCGGGAATGCCCAACAGGGGGAGGGCTCGTAGCCGGAAACTCCGATCCCGGGCGAGCAAGGCTCCGAGGCCCTCGGTCAGGCCGAGGTCGAGCGGGCTCGTCCGCATCCAGGCCGTCGTCGCGCGGAGGAAGCGGGAGCCGCGACGCCGGGGCTTCCGCCTGCGGACCGGCAGCCTCGAGACCGCGAGGAGGAGGAGACCCGCCGCGGGGGCGAAGGCCAGGGCCGGAAGGAGGGTTGTCGGGGAGGGGGCGGTCAGGGCGAGGGCGAACCAGGCCGGGGGGAGCCAGGCGAGGAGCGGGCTCCCTCCGGGGAGGGCCGAGGGCCCCTGGTAGGCCGCGCGGAGGGCTAGGAGCGAACCGAGGAAGAAACCCGCGAGCGCGAGAGCGCGCAGGGTCACGGCCATGTTCGTCCTTGCCTCGGACCCGAAGCAACGGCCCGCTGCGAGGATCGGAAGGTGGAAGCAGGCGATGAGCCCGAGGGCGTGGAGGAGGGAGAGTCCGAGATAGGGGAGGGGGAAGGCGGGCCCTCCGATCCAGATCCCGAGCAGGGCCGGGGGCAGAGCGAGGCCGAGGTGCCAGGGGATCAGGAGGAGGACGAGCCGAAGGGCCTTGGCCGCCCGGAGGGTCGAGGCGGAGATCGGGCAGGCCGCGACGAGGTCCCGGTCGGCCGGATGGGAGCAGATGTCCTGGAGGTCCCCTGCGAGGCCGAGCAGACCCAAGCCCCCGGTGAAGGCCATCGTCGCCGCGGCGTAACGGGCGGGACTCGGGTCCGGGAAGCAGAGAGCCGCGAAGACGTAGGAGAGGAAGCCCTGGGAGAAGAGGGAGCCGGTCAGGCTTCCCGAGGCGGGATCCCCCTCCTTCCTGTTCCGCCCGAAGAGGTCCATCGCGGCCCAGGTCTCCAGGAGGGCCGCGATCTGCGCCCCGCGCCTCACGCCCCGTCCCGTCTCGGATCCTCTCCTTCCTCCTCGCGGGCGGGATCCGTCCCTTCTTCCAGCTTGCGGATGCGTTCCTCGAGGAAGGCGATCCTGCGGGTCTGGGCCCTGGAACGATAGGTCAGCCGGGAGAGCCGAACCGAGAACTGGAGGGAGAGGAGGATCAGGAAGACGAGACCTCCGAAGAAGAGGGTGCTCGTCGGCAGGACCGCTCCGATCAGGTCCGTGATCCAGAGGAGCACGCGGTACTCGATCGCGAGCAGGAGGAGGAAGCCCGCGGTCGCGAGCCAGAGGGCCGAATACTCCTCGCGCAGCTTCCGCTGGCGGACGAGTTCGAGGACGGTGAGGAGGATGCCCAGGGCGAGGAGGATCGCGACCAGGCGCTGGCGTCCCGGCAGTTCCGAGGGCACGGGGATCTTTACCGAGGCCTGGAGAAGAGGGGACGGGGAAGGGAGCATCGTCAGGATCCCGCCGCGGACAACCGCTGTCTCCGGTAGGGGGAACTCCGGCGGACCGGAAGGAGAAGGAGGCAGACGGCCATGCGGAAGAAATAGTAGAGGGCGCGGAGGCCGCCGTGCATCGACCGTCCGTGCCGGCGCGGCCGCATCGAGACCGGAATCTCCCGGAGCCGGAATCCTTTCCGGTGGAGATGGATCAGGACGTCGATGTCGGGGAAGTCGTCCGGAAAACCGTCCGAACAGAGTTCGAGGACCGCTTCGCGGCGCAGGGCCTGCATTCCGCTGGTCGGATCGGTGATCCTCGTGCCGGTCCAGAGACTCGCGATCCAGGCCAGCGGGAGGGCGCCGAGCCTCCGAAGGCGTCCCGTCTCCGGATTCCCGCCGTTCAGATATCGAGACCCGATGACGACGTCCGCCTCCCCGGCGATCAGGGGCGCGAGCAGGGCCTCGATCGCGGCCGGAGGATGCTGCCCGTCGCCGTCGATCTGCACGAGGTAACGGTAGTCGTGCTGGAGGGCGTAGTGGTAGCCGGTCAGCAGGGTCGAGCCGTATCCCAGGTTGAAACAGTGCCGGAGGACCCGGCACCCGAGACGGCCGGCGATTCTCGAGGTCTCGTCCCGGGATCCGTCATCGACGACGAGGACCTCCCCGAGGGGATGGAAGCGGGCGACCTCCGTGAGAAGGGAGGGGAGGTTCGCGGCCTCGTCCTTCGCCGGGATCACGACCAGCGTCCGGCGCCCGGGATGGACTCCCTTCAGGGGCCGGGGGCGCCGGAGGGCCGCCGCTGCAGGTCTCGAAGTCTCCTCCATGGCGGCGGAGGATCGTAGCCGCCCCCCCCGGCGAACGCGAACCGCCGCTCCGGAAAGGGCGCTCCCGGAGCGGCGGAGGGAGGCGTCGCCCCTCCCCCGGAGCGGCGACGCGGGAACGGCGGGGCCGTCAATGGACCATGATCGTCCCCTTCATCATCTTCATCCCGCAGGTGAACTCGAGGTTCCCGCTGCTCTTGGGCGTGAAGGTGACCTCGACGGGTTCGTTCAACGGGAGGTCCTTCTTGATCCCCGCGGAGGGGATCATCACGACCTGGCCGCAACCCTGGTCGGTCGTCCGTTTGAAGACGATCGTGATCGGCTCCCCGGCCTTCGCCATCACCATCGAGGGCTGATAGCCGGAAGCCAGGACTTCGACCTCGACCCTCTTCGCGGTCGCATGCTCGTCGTGGCCCTCGCCCTTCGCGTGGTCCATGTCCTTCATGCCGCCATGGTCCATGTCCTTGTCCTTCATCCCCTCGTGGCCCTCATGTCCCTCATGACTCTCGTGGTTCCCCCCACCCTGTCCGAGGTCCACGGAGGTCGTCTTGAGACCTTCCTTCTTTCCGGCGTCGGATTCGTCCTTGCTGCAGGATGAGGTGAAGGCCAGGAGAACTCCTGCGAGGAGTAGAGAAAGGCGGGAAAGGTTCAACGTTTTCATCGTTTGGATTCCTCCGGTTCAATGTTTGTGGTTCGAGGTCGATTCTTTGTTCGTGTTCGCCGGCTGATCGTGGTCCGAGTTTCCGGCCTCCCCATGCGAATGGCCCGATCCCGTGGCCGGAGCGGGGTTCCGGGTCCCCATTCCATACTTGTATACGAGAAGGGCCCCTCTGTCCGCTCCGAGCGTCGTCACGACGACCGTCGAGAGGAGGGCTCCGGCCAGGATCCAAGGGGTCCAGGACGCCTTCCTTGGAAGGACGAGGAGGAGTATCGAGGTCAACAGGCCCAGGGCCGTCGCGGTGATCATGAAGTTCCTGTGGACATGGACGAAATCGTGCCCGGCGGAATCGTGCCCGAGGGAATTCGAGGCCAGGAATCCGGTCATCACGGCGACGAAGGCGGTCAGGGTTCCCGCATGGAAGGTCCAGGAGGCGGATTTCATGAAGGCCTGGTTTTTCAGGAACCATCCCAGGGCCCAAACGACGAGGCCGAAGGTCCAGAGGGCGATCGGGAAATGCACGAAGACAGGATGTGCGTTCAGAGATTGGCTGAGGCCTGGAAGCAAGTCATTCATGGAAAAGTCCTGGATTTGTGGATCGGTTGCATCGCGTGAAGGCCTGGGTTCAGCAAGGGGCGTGCCGCCGGAGGAAAACCGAGGAAACCGGGGGCGGGCGCCGGTTTCCGGGCCTACCTGCGGGTTCCGGGTGACCGTTCCGGCCACTCACTGGCAGGATGAGTCACCGGTTTCCTGCCTTCCCCTCCTCGGATCGATCCCGTACTTGCGCATGAGGCGGTAAAAGCTCTCCCTCTTGATTCGGGCGTGCAGGGCCGCCGCGGCGACGTCTCCATGGTGATTTTCCAGGACTGCGGCGAGATAGGCCCGCGCCATGGCCGTCCTGCCCTTCTTCACGGCCTCTTCCCAGGGGAGGTCCTCGAGCGAATCGAGGACCGAACCGGTGGAACTCTTCCGGCGGATCTCGGAGGGGAGATCGCTTTCCTGTATTTCCCGCCCGGTCGCGACGATGCAGGCCCTCTCCACGGCCGCCTTGAGCTGGCGGACGTTCCCGGGCCAGGCTTGGGCCTTCATGATCTGCAGGGCCTCTTCGTCGAAATCGGAAACCGAGGGGTTCACGGTTCCCGCGATCCGGCTCAGGAAGAAGCGGGCGAGGAAAGCGATGTCCTCCCTCCGTTCTCGGAGGGGGGGGATCTCGATCGAGGCCACGTTGAGGCGATACCAGAGATCCTCCCGGAAGTCCCCCTGCGCGACCATGGATTCGAGATCCCGGTGCGTCGCGGCGAGGAGACGGAAGTCGACGTCCCGCTCGACCGAATCCCCGATCCGGCGGATCGCCCGTTCCTCGAGGACCCGCGTCAACTTGGCTTGCAGGGAGAACGGAAGTTCGCCGATCTCGTCGAGGAAGAGGGTTCCTCCTCGGGCTTCCTCGAAGAGGCCTTTCCGGTCCCGGTTCGCCCCCGAGAAGCTCCCTTTCACGAAGCCGAAGAGTTCGCTCTCCATGAGTTCCGCGGGGATCGCCGCGCAGTTGAGCGCGACGAAACGCTCGTCGTTCCGGGGGCTCAGGCGGTGGAGCGCACGGGCGACGCATTCCTTGCCCGTGCCGGTCTCGCCGAGGATGAGGACGGTCGTATCCGTGCAGGCGATCCTGCGGACCAGATCCGCGAGTTCGCGCATACGGGGGGAGCGGGCGAACATTCCCGGCAGGACCTCGTCCTCGCGACCGCGGAACCTCCGGCTCATCATCGCGCGGGTCCCCGCCTTTCGGATCAGGGCCTTGGCCTCCCCGGGATCGAAGGGTTTCGTGATGTAGTCGTAGGCCCCCGAGCGGAGAGCCTGGACCGCGGTCGGAACGGAGGCATAGGCGGTCATCAGGATGAAGGCGGTCCCATGCCCCGCCGTCCGGGTCTTTTCCAGGAGTTCCAGGCCGTCGAGGTCCGGCATCCGGAGGTCCGAGAGGATCACGTCGAAGGTCCGGGATCGTAGGAGGTCCAGGGCCCGGAGCCCGGATTCCACCGTCGTGACTTCCATCTCGGGTTCGAGGACCTTGGTCATCAAGCGAAGCATGTTCTTCTTGTCGTCGACGACCAGGACCTCGATCCTGCCCTCTTCATCCGCCATCAGGTCCCCCTCCTCCGGGGATCCGGATCCGGAAGATGCTCCCGCCTCCTTGCCTCTCTTCCAGGGACATCTCTCCTCCATGCGCGGTGATGATGCCCTGGCAGACGGAGAGGCCAAGCCCCGAGCCGCCTCCCCTTCGGGAGAAGAAGGGCTCGAAGACCCGGGCGCGGTCCTCGGGGGAGACTCCCGGTCCCCGGTCGAGGATCGAGATCTCGTATCCTCCGGCCGGCGGGGATTCCCCGAGGATCTCGATCTCCGGTCGATCGGCGGAGACCTGACAGGCGTTCAGGAGGATGTTGAAGAGGACTTGGCGGAGCTTGCCGGGGTCCGCCGGGATCGAGGTCTCCTCGGCCCGGACGACGATCCGGGCCTCTTTCCCCTCCTTGGTCTCGAGAAACCGCGCGACGGTTTTCCGGAGGAAGGTCCCCATTTCGAGGGTGCGTCGTTCCAGGCCGGGATTGCGGACATAGGTCAGGAGATCCTCGGCGATCCTCTGACAATGAGAAGCTTCCTCGTCGAGGATGTCGAGTTCCTGCCGGAGGGCGTCGGGGATGTCCTCCTTCTTCATGGTCTGCAGGTAGCCCCGGATAATCGCGATCGGGTTGTTGATCTCGTGTGCCACTCCGGCCGCGAGCTGGCCGATGGCGGCCATCCTCTCGTTCTCGACGAGTTTTCGTTCCCTCTGCTCGATGCCTTCGGCCATCGCGTCGAAGGCCGAGGCGACGGCCTGGAGTTCCCCTTCCCCGATGGTTCCCGCCCGGCGATGGAACCGGCCCTTCCCGAACTCCTCGGCCGTCTCCACGAGGCGGTGGAGCGGCTGCAGTACGCTCTGGCGGAGCCTCGAGGTGAAGGCGAAGGCCAGGACCAGGACCAGCATGAGGCAGAGACTTCCGACCAGGAGAGCCAGGTTCGTCGCCTTGGTCGCCGAAACATGATCCTCGACCATCCTCGACTCGAAGGTCCGGGCGAGGACGTCCGCCGCGCGGGCGGCGGATTCGGAGAGATCGCGGAGTTCGAGGTGAGCCTTGCGGACGAGATTCCATTCCCCCGCCTCCGCCTCGGGGATCATCGATGCCTGGACGACCTCCGACATTTTCCGGCTGTTTTCGAGGATCGTGTCGAGAGGCGCCGCCTCCTTCCCGGACAGAAGGGGGCGCAGGGCTTCGACGCCTTTCCTGACGGTCCGCCCCCAGTCTTCCTCGTGACCGAGATGGGCGCCGTTCCTCTCCAGGATCCAGTGGGCGATATGCATGTATTGCTCCCGGACCGCCGTGGCCAGGGTGAGGCTCTCCCGGATCGCGCTTTCCCTCGAGCGCATGTCCCGGATCTCTCCCGAGACCTGTGCGACGAGGATCAGGAGGACCAGGTACATCGAGGTCGCGACGAGGGAGACGAGCCCGAAACCCACGGCCAGGCGTCTCCCGAGAACCCGGTCTCCTCTCGATCGGCCGCCTGCCGGGCGTCCTTCCCGGTCGGTCGTTTCGTCTTCTTGTTCTTCCATCGTGGTCATGCCGGATACTCCGATGTGACCTTCGGAGTCACTGCGCGGGGCCGCCCCGTCCGAAAACCCGCGTGGTATCAGGGTCGAGAGGACGGCATGCGACTTGCACAACATCCCATGTTCGGCATCCGCGGGAAAGACCGGGATCCCCCGACCCGAAGTGGGAACGGCCCGGAAAGCCTCGAGATGCCGGGAAAGATGAAAACGATGAGACGAATCGGAAGAGTTCTGTTACTTCTGGCCCTGGCGGCAAGTCCGGTCACGGCCCAGACCCAGAGGATCCAGTTGAAGAACGGGGCGGTGATCGTCGGGACCGTCCGCGTCTCCGGGGTCGGAGAGGTGACCGTCCAGGTCAGGTACCCCGAGGTTCGGCGTCTCAAGCTCGAACGGAAGGATGTGAGTCCCGAGTCATGGTTCGAGATTCTCGAGAGGACCTTGGATCCCACGAACATCCCCGCGCGAATCGCCCTTGCCGACTTCGCGGAGAAGAACGGCCTCTATTCGTTCGCGGTCGCAGAACTCCGCAGGTTGGCGGAGTTCGCTCCGGAGAAGAGGGGGGACCTCCTGAAGAAGATCGACGCGATCCAGGACTCGGTGGCCTTCGAGATCCTCGAGGATGCGGAGAACGCCCTGGAGAGGGGGCAGCCGAACGCGGCCCTGATGTACCTCCATACGATCCTGGAGCGCTTCCCGAAGTCCGGGGCCGCGGCCAAGGCCCGTGAACTGATGAAGAAGGCGCATCGCGCGGCTGGGACCTCGGCGTCGGTGGCGGAGAAGACCGTCCCTGATTCGAAGATGAAGAAGCAGGTCGCGATGGTGATGAGACACTTCGAGGCGGGCCGGAAGATCCTCGAGAAGGGCAAGGGACATATCGGGAGGTATTCCAAGGCATCCCGGCAGCGCCGGACCCTGGAGAAGGCCCTCCGGTCGTTCCGGGCGGCCTGGCGCGAAGCTCGCAAGCTCCCGGTGAGTTCCGAGTCCAAGGAGGCGGGTACGAAGCTCTCGGGCTTGAGGGAGAGGGTGAAGAAAACCCTCGTACAGACCTACCTCGATCTGGGTTCCCTCTTCCTCCAGCGCTTGGCCATCCAGAAGGCCGAGGAGTATTGCAATGCGGCCTGCGAACTGGATCCCGGAAACCGGGGATCCCACGAACTCCACGGCTTGATCATCCAGGCCAAGATCTATCGAGGGTATTGAGAAGTCCGAGAGGACCTTTCGGAACCGGAGGAATGTGGCCGGCCGGGGAATCCCCCCCGGCCGGCCGCGTCTTCTTCGAGGGGAGGTCAGGAATCGGCGATCGTGAAGGTGATCGCGTTGCTCATCGAGATGCCGAGGCCGGTGCCCGCGCGGCAGAGGACGAGCCATTGGGCGCAGAGAGCTTGCCCGGCGAGGCGCGCGTCGACCGGAATCGGCAGGGGTTGTCCGGTGGTGCCGGAGCAGAGTCGGCCGAGGATCATATGAGGTCCGAGCACCAGGGGGGGGATCCAGAAGGAGGGATAGAGGGGGCCGCAGAGGCCGGGGATCGAGATCCCCTTCGTGCAGTTTCCGGCGCCCAGGACGAGGAACCCCCATCTTCCCGCGGGCCCGTTCGCGAGGTGGACCCGGAACCCCGTGTTGCCTAGAGCCGGATCACCACCCGCGGTCACCGGCGACATGTTCAGGCAGAGCCGGCAACCCTTTCCCGCGCAAGGCTTCCCGACCGGGATCTTGATCCAACCCGGAATGAGGGCGAGTCCGCGCCAGGGGCGGTTCCCCTTGCGGCAGCAAGCGGTGTCGAATTTGAAGAAGCAGGTCTTGAGGTCGACGAAGACCCGCTTGGTCATCGCTCCATAGGTCATGTAGAGGATCCCGCGCCGGTTGTCGTAAGCGAGCCCGGCGATGAACCCGTTCTGACAGTTGGGAACGAGGGGGGACTTGCAGATGAGCTTGCAAGGCGAACCTGCGCGGGCCGCGTAGATGATGTTCTGCCAGGCGCCGAGGGCGTTCTTGCCGGAGGCGGAGAAGAACAGGACATCGTGGATCTGGTCGTAGGCGAGCCCGGCGGCGATCCAGCCGGCCGGAAGGGGAATCGAGCATTTCGAGACCGGGGTCCAGCAGGCCTTGGGGGAAGCGACCGGGATGTAGGTCACGATCGCGGCTCGTCCCGGAACCGTTTCAAGCTGGAACAGGGCCTTCTTCCATTTGGCCAACCCGACGACCGTCCGGCGGTAGGCGAGTCCGCTGACCCTGGACCCGGCGGTTCCGAGCGCCCGTGTCGCGGGAAAGGAGCAGAAAGCCTTGCAGGAGGAAAGATAACGCCCCTGGATGGTGAGGCCGTCGCTCGTCCAGACCATCTGCAGTTCCGGCTGATAGGCCGTGCCCCCCGCGTAGGACACCGGGCTGTTCAGGTGAACGGAGGTGCAGCGGACCGTGGAGGGGATGCAGGTCGGAAAGACCTTCTGGACGTCGATCGAGCCAGGAGTGGTCGAAGTCCCCGATGCGGCCCAGCCGATCAGGGTGTTCGACTTGTAGACGGGGTTCTGAGCCCCGAGGGAGGACAAGGAGGACGAGAGGAGCAAGCAGAGAAAGGAAAGAAACCTGGAGGAACCTGACATCGTGGGACTCCTCGAATGGTCGCGGCCCCGGGGGTCGCGGGAACGAACTTCGGGAGGGAAACGATCGCTTGGAGGCCTCGAGGCTTCGGGTTCGGACCCCGAGAGTCTCCGTCGAGCACGCGGCTCGGGTCTTCATCACCGGTCAGACGGGGCTCTCGGCCGGAGAGGTTCCGCCATGCGAGGGGAGGTCTTCCCTGTTTTCTCGAACTTGCGAAGAACTTCACGGAAGCCGTCGAGGCTCCGGAAGTACAAAAGGTCGGGGGCGCCGCGGGAAGGCGGCGCCCCCTGGGAGAGAGGTGTCCCCTGGCCCGGAGTGGGCCGGGGTGGCCGGCCGTTCCGGGGGACGGGGTCACGAAGTCGGAATGTCAGGACGAGGTCACGGTGAACGAGACCGCGTTGCTCATCGAGAACCCGATCGTAAACGGGTTGGTCTTGAAGCAGAGAACGAGGAACTGGCCGCAGAACGTTCTGCCGCAGAGGCTCGGGATCGGGGGGATCGGCAGGGGTTGGACAGCCGATCCGAGACAGCCCATTCCCGAGATCACCGTCGGTCCGAAATAAAACGGGGACGGGACGAGGGCGGGATAGAAGAGTCCGCAGAAATTCCCGAGCTGGACGCCGTTTGTGCAGTTTCCTCCGTTCATGAAGAGGAAGGCGAGCTTCCCGCCGGGGGCGTTGCCGAGCACATAACGGAAGTTCGAGTTCCCGAGAGAGGGGTCTCCGCCCGCGAGACCGGCCGTCATCAGGGGGCAATTCGGGCAGGGTTTGCCGCTGCAGGATTTCCCGAACCTCCCGGACTTCCAGCCGGGGATGATCGCGAGTCCGCGCCAGGGCCTGTTCCCCTTCTTGCAGCAATTCGGATCGATCTTGATCTGGCACTTGAACGGATCGAAGACGAAGAGCCTCTGGGTGACGTTGCCGTAGGTGGCGTAGAGTCCCCTGGCGGTCGTGCCGGGGAGGACGTTCGTGCAGCAATCGTAGGCGAGCCCCGTGATCATCCCGTTGAAGCATTGCTTGAGGGGGATCTTGCAGAACGGCTTACAGGGGGTGTTGGCTCTCGCGACCATGAGGACGTTCTGCCATCCGCCGGTCGCCGTGGCCTGGGAGATCGTATAGTAGAGGAGATCCCGGGGTTCGTCGTAAGCCAGACCTCCGGCCACCCAGTTGCCTCCGAGGGTCAGTGCACACTTGGCGATCGGCTTCCAGCATTTTCCCGAGCGGGCATAGGTGACGATCGCCATCATTCCCGGGTAGGTCTCGAGCTGGAACATGCGGTTTTTCCAGTTCGCGATCGCAAGTCCGCTGACGACGGGACGTTTCAAGGGGTTGAGGACCTTCGTCGCCTTCATCTTGCAGACGAGGCCGCAGGACCTCATGAGACGGCCTTCGATCACGTTGCCGTCGCTGGTCCAAACCGTTTGATCCGCGGGGTTGTAGGCCGTTCCTCCGGCCCAACGGATCATGTTGTTGAGATGGACCGAAGTGCATCGGATCTTGTCCGGGAGACATTTCGGAAAGAGGGGTTGGACGTCGATCGTTCCCGGAGTGGTCGAGGTGCCGGAGGCGGCCCAGCCTACCAGCATGTTCTGCGAGACGATGGGGCCTTGAGACGATGCGAGAGCGGGGAGGAGGGTTGCGGCGAAAGCCGCTGCAAGGAACCGAGGCAGAGTCATCGGATACTCCTGTTGCCTTGAGGGAAGGGGAAACCTGCGGGGGGATCCCGCGATGGAGACCGCATGGCGCAGGAAACCCGGCCGGACCCGGAGGGGAGTCGGTCCGGAAATGAAATGACGAAAAGAAAAGCGAGGGAGCCGGGCCGCGACATTCGGCCGCACACAGCTTAGACGTTCCCGAGTCGGGAAAGGTTCAATGGGACGGGAAGTTTTTTCTCAAGGGACTCTGGATTCCTGGAGACATGAGATGTCGAGAGAGATTCCCTCGCAAAGTCAGGCATTACAGATGGTTGCCGAGAGTCCTGCTCGATGGGCCATGCCCCGGAGAGTCAGGGGAGGAAGCTTCCGGGCTTCTTCAATTTGGCGGGCAGGTATTCGCGGATCACGAAATTGAGGTCGAAGGCCGCGAAAGCCTGCTGTTCGGCACGCACGCCCATCCGGAGAAGCTGTTCGAGGGCCTTCTTCCAGGCTTTGTGAGTCTGGAAGAACGGATCGTTCTTCAACGCATCCTTGGCGCGCTTGATATCGACCTCCTTGAGGGGGTGGACCGCGTCCTTTTCCCGAAGTCCGTAGTCGACGATGTCCTGGGGGGTTACCCCGAGGAATCGGGCGTTCGGAACGCAGAAGAAGGTGTTGATATGAGCGGCGTTTCCGGATCCGACCTTCAGGGAACGGTAGATGTTCGCGATGCCGTAGGGATCGCAATCGACGAAGGCATAGACGGGAATCTTCTTCTTGTCGGAGAGGATGCGAAGGAAGCGCCTGCAGGAACGCGTCGGGACACCTCCCATCTCGACGAGGATGCAGTTGTGGGTCCTCCAGAACTTGTGGGAAGCCAGGCGCTCGTACATGCCGTTCGTCTCGATCGCAAGCACGAAGTCGGCGTCGGTCTTGAAGTCCAGGTGCTCGACCCGGGCGGGAATCCTCCAGGCCGAACTGCCCATTCTCGTGCAGTCGATCTCCTCCTTCGCGCCGGTCTCGATGTCGTGGTCGATGATGATGAGCTTGCCCGTGACCGAGCCCCCGTGTTCGGCGGGTTTGAAACGGAGCTGTTCCCGGGAGACCTTGTGGAGGCTGAACATGGCCTCGATGTCGTCCATGACCGTGTCGGATTCGGTCTGCTCCTTGAACTTGGCGTCTCCCCAGTTCTTGGAATTGTAGTAGGCTTCCCGCTTGGTCGCGGTGTCGTCGGTGCGGATCAGCTCCATCGAAGCGGCCATCATCCTCAACATCTGAGCGAAGGCCTTGACGGAATTGACGGTCAGGTCCCTGCGTTTCCTTCCGCGTCCCAGCTTGAAGTATCCCGATCGCCGGTCGTAGGTGACGTTCTTCAGGGAACGGACCGGGAATACGATCTCTGGTTTTTTCTTTTTCTGGATCGTTTCGTGGATGCGCCGCGCCTCGTCCTCGATGCACTTCAAGGTCGTCCTGTCGAGGGGGGTCAGCTTGCGGGCGCGCTGTCGCGTGATCTTCTTCTTTTTCACGGCCATGGTCGTTACGGGGTCGTGCGGGATTCGATCGTCCCGGCGAGGTTGCGTAGGGATTCCAGACGGGTTCCGAGAGCCGTGTCCCCGGATCCGGGGAAGGGGCCCTCCAGGTCGAACCATTCCGCCTCCAGCGTCCCCTTGGAGGGTTTCAGGGAGGTCTTCGTGCAGGGGACGAGGAAGAGAACGTCGAAATGCCTGTGCGCGGGCTCCCCGGATGCGGCGGGGATCGTGTGGACATCGACCCCGAGGAAGCGGGGCGGATCGTGGGGGAGGGCCTCCAGGCCCGTTTCCTCGCGCATTTCCCTGAGAGCGGTGTCGAGGATCCGACCGTCTCCCTCCTCCACGTGTCCGCCGGGCTGGAGCCAGCGGAGGAGCCGGGGATGGCGGACCAGGCAGACCTGCCTCGTCTTTCCCGACCAGGGAAGGGCCGAGCCTGTCAGGTGCCCCGGACGGAATCCACGGCGGTCCCGGACGGATTCCCCCCGTTCCTCCGCGCGGTCGAGAAACGCACGGAAGTCGCGGATCGAGAGGATTTCGCGGGGTCCCGAGGGGGCGTGCTCCTCGAGGAGGGCTCTCAGATCCTGAAGGAAGGGGGCGGGGTCTGCGGCCATCAGAACTTCCGGCTCTTTTCGAGAATCTCCTGGAGGATGGCCACGTCCGCGTCGCGTTCCCTGTCGGGGATCTCGAGGATTTCCTGGAGACCGATCCCGATGTGAGGGAGGTACTTCTCGATATAGCTCCGTTTCTGATATTCCCGCTCGATCCGCTTCCCCTTGCGGATGTGGGTGCCGAGCTTGCGCCCGCATTCCTGGACCGCGAGCTTGATCTCCTTGATGATCTCGGGGTAGGAAGCGATGGCCTCCTTGCTCTCGGAGGTGAAGGGCACCCAGACCGAGGCGATGTGGACGATCAGCACCATCGCGCCGATCGGGAGGGCGCCCTTGGGTTGCTGGAGGCCGTACGAGCGCCAGTTGACCCCGATCACGCTCTTCGTGATCGCGCAGGCCCCCTGCTGGTATTGAAGGGGGACACGGTTCGCGAAACGAACGAGACGGATCGGTTCGTCGGCGTTTCCGAGTAGTTCGGTGTCGGCCGCCTTGGCTTTCTTCCTCGAGCGGATCTTCCCCTCCTCTGTCACTTCCATCGTGTCGCCCTCGCGGCCGAATGCGAGAGCGGCCTCGACGAGGAAGGGGTTGCCCCGGTAGACGGCTGGAGGCCGGGTAGCGGCGATATAGAAGTCGGCTTTGATCTCCTTCCGGAGCCCCGCCAGCAGGGTCTCCTCGCCGATCGGAGCGATGCAGTTCGTCGGGGGGGCCATGATCCGGGTCTTCTGGATCGACTTGTGAAGTGCGTCCGCTTCCTGGCGCGCGATCCTCTTGGGGTTCGCGCGGGTCGAGAGTCGAGCCCCCTCGCAGATTTTCCTCGCGACCGTGCCGCCGACCCTGCTGAACTCCTGCTGGAGGAACGAGGAGAGGGTGCGCTCCTTGCTGTCGGCGAGCATCTTGATCAGCAGGCCGAGTTCCACTCCGTGAGGATGCGGTTTGATCTCCTTCGTCTCGCTCGGAAGTTGGTCCGTGCCTCGTTCGTAGATCGTCTCCTTGCCGCTCGGATCCCTGTAGTGGATCTTCACGTGGGGATTGGCCACCGCGGTCTGTTTCAGATATTCGTCGACCGAACGCACTCCACGGCGGAACTCCGCTTCCATGTCGATTTCCACCCGGGTGCCGTGTGCCTTCTCCCAATCGCACTCGACTTCCTTGAATTCGGGACGGTTGCGGGTCGTGTCGATGCGGACCTTGAAGGACAGGGCCTTCTTCCTGGGGCTCGTCCGGGACAGGATCCGAATCGGGCTTCCGGTCGTGAGCTGACCGTACATCCCCGCCGCCGAAATGCCGATTCCCTGCTGGCCCCGACTCTGGCGCAGCCTGTGGAACTTCGATCCGTAGAGGAGCTTCCCGAAGATGTTGGGGATCTGGGTCTTGAGGATGCCGGGTCCGTTGTCCTCGACAATCATCGTGAAGCGGTTTTCATGCTTCGGGATCTGCCGGATCTCGACATGGATCTCCGGGAGGATCCCGGCTTCCTCGCAGGCGTCCAGGCTGTTGTCCACGGCCTCCTTGATGCCGGTGAGAAGGGCCTTGCGGGGGCTGTCGAATCCGAGGAGATGACGGTTCTTCGTGAAGAACTCCGAGACCGAGATCTCCCTCTGGGCCTTGGCCATGCTCTCCGCGGAGGCTCTCCGTCCCTTCTTCCGCTTTCCTCCGACCTTGCTCGTCGCCATGCGCCTTCCTTCCTCGGATTTCCAGGCTGAAATCGGTTCTTCGGGCTTGCCGCCGAAGAGATCCATCTGTCCGCCCTTCATCGTTTCCCCTCCAGTTCACGGATCCGGACTTCCCGCCGGGATCCGGGTTCGAAGTCTATGACGGCGGCGTCGCGGCCGAAGTCTCCGCCGCGAGCCACGTAGGCCGGATTTCCCCTCCGCACAGTCCCGACTCGGCCGCGAGACGGGCGAAATCCTCGAGGCCCCGGTGATGCCGGGGTTCGAGACGGTGCTCGATCCTCCCGCCGACCCCGTCCAGGATTCCTTCCCGCCTGCCCCGCCGCCAAGCCTCCATGAGGTGGGCGATCGCCGCCCTGGCCCTGGGCTCTTCTGTCCGGAACAGCCACAGGGCGAATACGAAAGGCAGACCCCGCCACTCGTGCCACGCCTCCCCGAGGTCCAGGATCCTTCGGCCCCCCGCTTCCGCGGAAGCCCCCTTGTCACCGATCAGGAGCACTGCATCAGCGTCGATATCCGAGGGCCGGAGCGTGGCATCGATCCTCGATAGGGTGATCGGGCCGGCTCCGAAGCGGCGGGCGAGCAGGATCCGGGCCAGGACCACCGAGGTTTCGCTGGCCAGGTCGGCCGCGAGGGTCCGGACTTCGGAAGGGTCCGTCCGGAGGAACAGGCGGACGGAGCGGACCGGGCCCGTCGCGGCGATTCCGAGATCCCTGGCGGCGAAGTATCCTGGGCGGCGGAAGGCTTCGATCGACGATACCAAGGCCCCTTCCAGGCGTCCCCGCCTCAGATCCTCGATCAGGCGGGAAGGCAGGGCCCTGACGAGTTCCAGCCCGGGATTCGACTCGAGTCCGGCCAGAAGGGGGGCCCCGACCGTATACGGCACGCTTCCGAGCGTCAGAGGTCTGGAAAGGTTTCCGTTCATGCGGCGGACTTTCCAAGGAAGGGGCGATGGAGGTCTCTTCTAGCCGGAGGAGGGCGAAGGTTCAAAACTCCGCCGGGTCGGCCGGATGCCCCCGTCCCGGCGGCCGAATCCGGATTACAATTCCCCGGACCCCGATCGAAGTCCCTTTCGAGACTCCTCTCCGTTCCGGCGGCCCGAGACGGGTTCCGCAATCTTCGTGGAACGCGATGACATGAACCCCATCCGCCCGATAGTTCCGGTCCTGTCGATCCTCCTGGCTTCCTGCGGAGGAGGAATCGTCGCTGGAGTCCTGGCGGGCGGGTCGAAGGGGAAGGGAGGGGCGGCGAGCAGGGTCCCCAGCCTGGAGATCGCAGCGGGGCAGGATTTCGCCCCCCTGCGGATCCTCGATCTCTCGTTCCTGAATCTCCCTTCCGGTTCGATTCAGCAGCAGTTCAAGACGCTGACGATCCGGGATGTCGATGCGATCCAAGGGCGCGGGGGAGGCCGGCCGGTCGTCATCCTCGAGCACAAAGGTTTCGGGATCCGCGAGAAGCAGCTGACGATCCTTCCTTCCCCGAACAAACCCGGGGCCCGCAACCTCCTCGTCTATTTTAGGGTCGATCCGAAACCGTTCTACGCCAAGGTCGAGAGCGATCCCAGGGATCTCCTCCTGGAACTCTCCGTCGAAATCGACGGCCGGAGGGTCGGATCACCGATCCCCTTCCATCTCTACAGGAACCCGATGTTCGATCGGGACCTGCTGACGAAGCGGTGGAAGAGGGGCGTGCTCGAAGCTTCCGTGGACGGGAGTTCGACAGTGTCTCTTCCCCTGCATCGCCTGCGCGCGCGGGATGCGAGCGATCTCGAGGTCGAGGTCTACCAGTGGGATTTCCGTGCCGCGAATGTGACCGGAAAGATCCCCTTCCGGAGACTCGTCGCGATCGGGACGAAGATGGGGCCGTCGGACCCGAAGACCGGAGTCATCGAGGTTTCGGCGAGAATCCCCTCGGCCCGTTTCCCCGGTTTCGCCTTTCTCGTCGTTCACGATCTCCGTTCGGGACGGAGCGATCCGCTTCCTCTCCTCTACACGCCCGAACTCTTCGGGGTCGGACCCGCGGGTTCAGCCCTGGCGGGCGGATCCCTTGCCGTCCTGATTGGATCGGGGCTTCTGCCCGCGATCAACCAGGGTGGAAAACTCGTCTATCTCTTCGACCAGTTGAAGTTGAGTCTCCGTCGCGGGGGACGCAAGGAAGCCGTTCCCCCTAAATCCATCCTCCAGAGTCTGTCGAATGACCGTCAGATCGTCTTCTACATGCCGCCTTCCCCCGACGGGAAGCCCGGACCCGCGGCTCTGGATCTCGAACTCACGTTGACGGGTCCGCAGAGCATCAAGATCCTCCGCTCCTTGGGACCGGGGGGAGGTTCCATCCCGCGTTACGGGGTCGGGCAGCCCAGGTTGTGGCCCCTCGTCGCCCCCCTCGCCTCGGGCGGCTTCGACATGGCCAAGGGATTCTTTTTCGGTTCCCCTTCCGGCGGTCTTCCGGAGCTGGCGATCCTCGACCGGGTCGAGGATTTCGCCCAGGTGCAGCTCATGACACAAGCCGGTCTGGGGATCTATCGGCCGATAGGAAAACCGGTCGCGACCTTCGGGCCGGGATTCCAGGCTGCAAGAGCGCCGCTCGGCATGCTTGCCGGGGATCTGGACACGAAGGAGGGGGAGGACCTCTTCGTCATCGGCGGAGCGCCGAACCAGAACCAGATCTTGGGCGAGCACGCCTTGCTCAGCGCGCGGCGGAACCTGTCCTCGCCGTTTCAGGTCGTGCTTCCCGTACTCCGGAGCCCGGGACAGATTCTCGACCGGGCCCGCGGGGACATCGATGAGAACGGGAAGCCGGACATCGTTCTACTGCGGGCGAAAGGGGCGGCGGAAGCGGGGGTGGAGATCCGCTTCAGCCCGTTCGAGAACCTGAAAACGACCACGGTTCCGTTGCCGAAGGGGTTTTCCGCCAGGTACATCGATATGAGCGATCTGGATGGTGACGGCCATCTCGACCTCGCTCTCGCGACGGAAGCCTCTCCCTGGAAGGTTCTGATCCTTTTCGGAAACGGAACGGGCCAGTTCCTGAAGAGCGAGGTCCATTCTTATGACCCGGACAAGAAGACCTTGACGGCCGGAAACAGGGCTGTGGACCTTCTTTCGTTCTTCGGGGCGAGCGGAACACGGGTCTACCGGCACCTCCTCGTGCTCGTGCGGAGCGACACCTTGGGGACCGGTGGGAAGCAATGGATCATCCCTCTTCATTTCGACGCCACGAAATCCCAGTTTCAGGAAGCATCGCTTTCCAGCTCCGTTCTTCTCGCGGCCAAGGACCGGATCGCCCGGGGACTCATCGATGATTTCGCGGAGAACCCGGGTGATGAGCTTCTTCTGGCCGCGACGGGAGTCCGGGAGGGCCCGCTGAGCGCATGGAAGCTCGGAGACGGCAAGCCAGCGCGCATCACCCTGGGAGTGGATCCGAGTCCGGGAATGATCGTTCCCGAAGCGATGGTTCCGGTCCGTGTAGGGGATTCCGACCGGGAGAGTCAGAAGGGGATCGCCATCCTCCACACCGAGACCTTCGGACTCGAGGCCACTCCGGTCCTTTCCGTTCTTCTGAAGGACGGGAAGACTTTGGCCTCCAGGATTCCGGAGTTGCCGATCAAAACCGAACCCGAGAATCTCGTATTCGGAGATTTCGACGGAGACGGCAAGAAGGGCGACGTGGTCGGGGTTGTTTCGGGATCCCTTCATCGGATGGGCCGGAAAAACGGCCTTCTCTTTCCGGATTCGGCGAAGGTGACGATTCCGTTCACGGGCCTGATCGCCTCCTCCCTTTCCGCGTTTCCTGGACCTGATGGGGACCGGGTCCTCTGGTTGGACGGCGACGGCTCGCTTTTCTGGTTGGACGCCGGAACCGTGGTTCCGAAGACCTTGGGGAATCTCCGCCCTTGGTTGCCTGCATCCTGGAAGGAGGCCCGACTGATCGAGGGGTCGAAGATCTTGAGGGCCGATGCGGACGGAGATCCCTATCCGGACCTCGTGGTCTTCCTCGTACCGGACCCGGGAGCGGGAAAGACACCGAAGCGGGGCTTCCTTCTGCATCTGAAAGGTAGGAAGCCTTCTCTACGGACCTCGCCCGTACTCCTTCCCGGCGCCGGGGAGTCGGCCGGTGAGGTCCTTCTCCAGGGGAAGGAGACTCCGATCCTCACCGCGGACTTTCTCGGTCACCGTGCAGAGAAACAGCCCGGCCTCGAGGTCGCCTATGTCTTCGACAAGTCCCTTCGATTCCTGTCGCTGGATTTCGACAAGAGCGGCGCCGCCGTCTGGAAGATCAGGAAGATCCTGCCCGAGGTCCAGGTCGGTCTGTATCCCAAGGGATTGATCAGTCCGGACTTAGACGAGGACGGGCGCCCGGACCTGGCGATCCTTCTGGATCAGGAACGAAAGGTCCGGGTCCTGGTCAACCGGATCCTCTCGAAGGGGAACGGGGTCTACGCGGGAGGTTTCTCCTCGTTGCCGGGACCGGATCTGACCTTTCCGGGGATCACGATCGGATTCGAAAGCGGAGATTTCGACGGCGACGGGTTGATCGACATCTGCGCGGTGTCCCTGGTGCAAAGAGGGGTGACCCTCTCTCCCTCCGTGGTCCTTTTCCGGGGTCGCGGGCGGGCCACCTTCGATACGGCCTACGTCTATCCCGAGGTCCCCTATATCAAGACCATTCCCCAAGCCTTCGGGGCCTTCGACTTCGATGGGAATGGGATGACGGACCTGTGCCTGGGGCGCTACCCTCTCCTCTCCCGGTGAAGCGGGGGAAGGCGGGGGTCCGTTCGGGAAGGAAAGGGGAGGCGAGAATGAGCCCAGGGTACCCGATACGGCTCGGGTCGATCGGATGGTCCCACGATGCATGGGAAGGGGGCTTCTATCCCAAGGGACTTCCTTCTCTCGACCGCCTGTCCTTCTATGCCCGGAGCTTCAGCACGGTCGAGGTCCAGTCGACCAGGCAGGGTGGGGTCCCGGCACGGGTGTTTCGTTCATGGGCCGCCCGCGTTCCGCTGGGCTTCCTTTTCTCCCTGCGAGTCCCCGATGTTCTCGCGGAGGAGATCCTCCTCGGCCGGCCGGAGGCGCTTACGGGCTTCCTGGAGGGCCTCTCGGATCTGAGATCCCGGCTCGGGCCTCTCCATCTCCTCGTGACCGGCCCGGTGCGACCGGCTCGACTCCCCGACCGGCTCGCGGGCTTTCTCGGGATCCTTCGACGACTGAGCGGAGGGGGGCTCAGGGCTGCGATCGAATTCCGGGATTCGCGGTGGATCGACGGAGAGGTTCTCGCCTCGATGCGCCGCCATCGGGCCGCCCTCGTCCTGCCCGATCGTCCCGGGTACCCGGATCCCGACCGGCAGTTCGCGAACCCCTCGTGGGTCACGGGGGACTTCACGTACATCCGACTCTGCGGGGATCCCAAGGCCCTTCGGGTTTTCGAGCCCTCCGGGGGACGGTTGGTCCTGGACCAGTCCTGGCGCATGTCGATGTGGGCGGATGGGATCCTGGAGAGGGCGGAGCGGGGTCCGGTTTTCGTCTTCGCGGGGAACGGGTACGCGGGCTTCGCTCCGGGGACTCTCGAGGGGATCGGGAGGATGCTTGGGCCCGCGGAACCACGGCGGCGCTCGGGGGGCGGCGTGGGGGGATGAGGGTATGGACGCGCGACGAAGCGAGGCCCCGGAAGGGGAGATCCGGCTGCCGGAGGGCGCCCGTTTCGAAACCGAGGTCGGGGACCTGGCGGTCCGGTCCTCGGGTCTCCGGTTCCGCGGGCCCAAGGGCACCTCTCCCTTCGGGATCCGGGATCCCGGATTGAATCTCGGTTCTCCGGATCCTCTCGACCATGACCGTATCGCGGCCCTCGCCCGCGCGGTCCGGGAATCGGGTGCGGCATGGGTCTCGACACCGATCGGCTACGTCGCCCTCGGGGATCGGTGGATCCATGTCCCTCTTCCCCTGCCCGTGGAGGACCGGATCCGGGAGGCCTTCCGGGCTCGCACCTCCGTGGCGTCGGAGATCCTCTCCCGGCCTCTGCTTCTCGAATATCTTCCGCTGCTGGAGGCGGAACCCGTGCCTCCCGAGCGGGAACGGGCCTGGCTGGAACGGCTCCTCGGGGAGACCGATTGCCGGTTGCTCCTGGACCTGGGAACGCTCGCCTGGATGGACGCTCACGAGATCTGCGACCTGTCGACCCTCCCTCTTCGGATTCCCTTCGGGCTCGTGAAGGCCGTGAGAGTCCCGGAAGGGAAGAAGGAAGGTGGAGAGTTTCCGTTCTTCCAGGAGGCTCCTGCCTTCGCCGACCCCGAAGCGGAGACTCCGAAAGCGGGAGAGGAAGAGAACGAGCCCCGGGGCGATCCGAGAGGGGTTCGTTTCGACCACGTCCTGAACCCCGGAAGCGGCCGGAACCCGGATCCGCGGCTTGAGCGCCGATTACGCCCGTACAGAGAACTCCTGCTCGAAGCTTGCCGGAAGGCCCTGAAACGGGGCTTCGGTCGGGGGTGGACGAGCGTCCTCCGTGCAGGGTCTACCGAAGTCCGGGAACTCCTCGCCCGTTTCCTGGGCGACATGCCTCCCCGCGGACCGGATCCCCTCGAGACCGCCGATCGGTTCCTGATCTTCCTGATGCTTAGGCGGCCCGAGCGGGCGGCGGCCCTCGAGGAGCTCGAGCGCCGCCTAAGGGCTCAACGGAACCGGAGCATGGCTCGGTTGCCGAAGCGCGGTCTCACGGGTCCTCCGATCAGCAACTGCTGCAGGTAGAGGGTCTTTCCGGGAAGGGATGGAGAATTCGGGATCCCGAGATCGAACTCGAGGTGTTTGGAAGTCCCGAAGGGGAGGGGCGGCATGACGAGGAGCCCCGAGGTCGACAGGAGGAGCTTCCCGTCGAAGCCCGGCAGCGAGAGGGCGCCGGTCGCCGCCGAGATCAGGACGACGGCGAAGCCGGAAACCCGTCCTTCGAGGCCGAAACGGACCTTCGTTCCCCGACTTCCCGATCCGAGGAGGGTCATCGAGGCCGGAGCCGCGGCGCCCTCGATCCTGAGGTCGTCGATCAGGGCTTCGACGAGGGAGGGGCTGAGGTCCTGGGCATGGAACCGGAAGCGGAGGTTCCCCCGGGGGCTCAGGCCGTCGAGAGGGATCGAGACCCTCGTCCAGCGGAAGGTGCCCCGATTCAGACTATAGATCGTTTTCCAGCTGGTTCCCCCGTCCGTGCTGGCGTCGACCCGGAAAGGATCCCCGGGGTTGACTGATTCGGAGTACCAGAGCCAGAACGAGAGGGTCGGAGCCGCGACGTGGCTCAGATCGAGGACAGGACTCAAAAGCTCCGTGTAGCCGTTGTCGACGTCGTAGCTGCCGACGCTCGAGCCCGCCCGGCCGTCCGTCACCCAGCAGAGAGTTCCCGTGGCGCTGTGGTCGGAGCCCGGCTGGTAGGTCTTTCCCAGGTAGGAGGTGGCCTGAGGCGGCATCCTGACGAATCGGCCCGTCGTCGCGGTGTCGCGCGTCGAACGGACGAAGCCCCGGTCGCTCTCGAAGTCGTCCGAGACGAGGGTCGTCGCGGGGACGAAGAGGACGCTGCGGCGGAGAGTTTCCCGTTGTCCTCCGGAGGTCATCCCGATCTCGAAGTGAGCCGTGGGGGCCGTGAAATTCCCGGGCACGAGGAAGGTCAAGGGGGTCGCGGCGTTCGTCGCGCTGCCGAACTTCGGGATCGAGGGGATAGAAGTCCCTCCTCGGGTCACGGTGATTCCGGGAGTCAGGGATTTGAGATTCAAGACGGCCGTGCCGGAGGCGAGGGCCCCGTCGTTGGCGAGGGTCAAGACGACCCGCCCCTGCTCTCCGGGCTCGATCTTTCCGTTCCCGTTCGAGGGACTCCCCTCGAGAATGGAGACCCCCCGGATTCCCAGGACGGGGCCGGCGGCCTTGGCGAAGGCCCGGAACATCGCCTGGTGCCTCGAGGAGATCGCGACCTGTCGGGCCGGGTTCGGCCAGAAGTAGCCCTCGCTGGCTCTGCCGAGTTCCGGGGTGAAGGCGAACATCTTGTAGGCGGCATGGTAGTGGTCGAGGGCCGTCCCGGCCGCGGTGTAGAGGATAAGGGAGGCCGCTCCCGCCCGGATCCCGTTCTTCGCGGTAGCGGCCTTTTCGATCTTCGCGTAATCGGCGGCGTTGACGGGGTTTGCGCGCTTGTAACCCCAAGGGCGGAGAAGGATGTCGGAATAGGTGTGTGAGGAACACCCCAGTGTGAACTTGCGTGTCTTGATGAAGGCGTTGAGGGCGAAGGTCTCGGGCTCGGAGAGGGCCTTCGTCCCCCTGTAGACGTTGCTCGAGGGGTTTCGGCTGTTGCCTCCGTAGGGAGCCGACCAGCCAGTGGGCCAGTTCCGGTTGAGATCGACTCCGTAGCTTCCGCCCGTGTTGCGCCTGCGGTTCTTCCTCCACATTCCGCCGCCGTTGGGGCGGATGCTCCGGTTGTATTCGTATCCGTCGGGGTTCAGGACGGGGACGAAGAACATCTCGCGGTTGTCGACGAGGAAGGTGGCCTCGGGATCCTTCCCGTAGTTGTCGAGGAGCCAGTCCATGAAGACCAGGGTCGTCGTGATCGAAAGGGGTTCTCGGGCGTGGTGGAGGGAATCGAAGAGCACTTCGGGTTCGTTCTCGTCGATCTGCACGTTGTCGGAGATCTTGACCATCCAGATCGGACGGCCCTGGATCGATTTGCCGATCGAAACCTTCGCCGCGCAGATCTTGGGGTGAGTCTTGGCCATCGTGTCGAGGATGGCCGTGACCTGGGCCAGGGTGTAATGCCCTCCCATGGCCCCCTTCCCGACGGCCGGCGTCAGCGTCTGCGGGAAGGAGAACTTCGCCAGGCGCCGGGCCGTGCTCTCCTCCAGGTTCCGCTCGAGGACGACGAAGGAGAGTCCCGCTTTCCGCATTCGGGCCTGGTCCTCCGCGTCCGCGAGGACCTCGACCCGTTTGACCGGGAGTTCGAGGGTCGAGCATCCCGCGAGGTCGAGGTCGAGGGACCGGATGATCTCGAGAGTCCGGGCGTCCCGAACGAGGATCCCGCAGAGATCGTGCGCCGGCGGGGTCGCGGGACGGGAGAGGGGAGGCGGCTGGACCGGATTCCCCTGGAAGGTGGGCGTACAGATGAGGAGCAGCGAAAAGGCGTGAAGGACCGACATCGTGGAGGACTCCGGGCCGGGGGGTTCGGGGGACTTCGAAGAAGAGGGAAGTGCCGACTCCGGGAGAAGTCGACGATCGGACCCTCCTAGTATAGTGTCTCCGTCAGGTTTCCGGTTCTCCATGCCCGGGGAAGGGGAAACCGTCCCGGATCGAACGGCTCCCCCCGATGCGACGGATACTCGGAACAGGCATCACCGCCTTGGTCGGACTTCTCGGGCTCCCTCTCCAGGGTTGCGGCGGCGGGGGGGGAGGACCCAGGGTCGCGGGGGCCGCGGCCCGGAGCCTCGGACCCTCGGGAGGGACGATCCGAGGGCCGGCGGGGACCCGGCTCGAGGGTCTCGAGATCGTGGTCCCGAAAGGGGCCCTCGCGCGTTTCCACTCCTTCCGCCTGGAAGGGGCGGATCCGCCCGCGATGAAGGACGCCGCTCCGATCGGAGAGGCCTTCCGCTTGCGGGTGGTTCCGGATCCGGGACGGCTCGCTCTTCCGCTCGAGATCCGGGTCCGGGTCGCTCCCCCGCGATTCCGGAAGGCCGACGACGTGCTCCTCCTGCGTGAAACCCCGCTCGATCCCGGGGCTCCAGGTTCCGGGGCTTCCGTTTTCGTTCCCGAGAGGTCGAGCGGAGGCCTCGATGGACGGCGGCGTTTCTACCGCGCGACCTCGAGGCGCTTCGGGCTCTTCGTCCCGGTCGTGTCCCGCGTTCCGAGGCGGAGAACCGACGCCGCCGCCCTCACCGGACGGGGTCTGCTCCTCCTCCAACGGCTGGACGACGCGGCGATCCGGGAGGCCGCCGCGGTCTTCCGGGACGCGTTGTCGGCGGATCCCTTCGACGTTCCTTCCCGATTCCTTGCGGCCCTCTCCCGCCTCTGCCTCCTTCTGAACGACCGCCGGGACTCGGGTCCGGGCATCGACAGCCTCGGCGAGTGGATCTCCTCCTTCGGCTATCCTCTTCGAGACCGCTCCCTTCTCCGCCTCGCGGTCTCGGGTCGCTGGCCGGGTCGCTGGACGGTCCCACCGAAGGCGCCCCGGGCCGCTGCGAGTCTCGACTTCTTCCGGCGGAAGGTCCTTCCCGAACTCTCCGAGATCGATCGGATGTTCGCCGCGGTCGGGGAGGACCTCGAACTCCCCGTGCCCCTGGCGGGGGACTTCCGGGTCTTCGGCGTCCGGAGGGAGCTGGATACGGCCGACCTCTTCGCCCTGAGGGCCGGCCTCCATATGCTCCGGGCGGTCGTTCTCTGGGCGGGGAGCTACGATTTCGAGGCGGATCCCCGGGACTTCGAGGCCCTCGGCCGCGACGGGGACCCGGAATCCTTCCTGAAGGTTCATCCACGCTTCGGAACGAGGCTGCGGGCGGCGGATCCCTCGGCCCTCCGGGAGACGATCGCCGCGCTGGGATTCGGGCTCGAAGCCTTCCGCGCCCTCAGGATGGAGCGGGACGACCAGAGGGACGATGTTCTCGTGATCCGTTCCTCGGTCTCCGAGGCCAAACGGGATTTCTGGCAGAACCTCCTCGCCTCCTCGATCGAGGCCCTGCAGGGGGACGGCGTCCTGACCTTGAGGTTCCGCGGGCAGCCCGGGACCCTCGCGGTCCGCCCGTCGGTCTTCTTCGATTCGGGTCGTTTCGTGCCCCGGAGCCTGGCTCCCCTTCTCCAGGCCTGGCTGCCGGTCGCCTCGGGGTCCTTCGATCCGACCCTCGGCGGCCTCTTTCCGGGGCTCTTCCAGGACGAGGCGATCCGCCGTGCGGGTCTGGCGACGAAGGCGACCCTCGTCTCCGCCGACATCACGGTGGACGGGTCCTTCCTGGATTGGCCGACCGCGGCCGAGATCCTGAAGCCGGATGATTACCCGGGGGACGCGAGGGGGCAGGGCTTCCTCGCCGGAATCGACGGGCGGCGGCTGTTCGCCGCGATTTCGAAGCGCGAGTTCTTCGTCCGCCTGGATCTCGAGGACGGTTCCCCGGGTTTCCGTCCGACCCAGGCGACCCTCTACCGGATCCTCGGGCACGATCTGGGACGCCGTCGGACGAAGAACGCATCCTTCGAGATACGGGTGGACACCTCGACCTCTCCGCCCGCCGCCGCTCTCTTCGTGTCGGGAGGACCGAAGATCCCCTGTTCTCTCGGCCTCGGCAAGAAGGGTTTCGAGGTCGGGGTGCCGCTGATCGCGATGCGGCAGTTCCTCGGAGTCGGCCGGACGCCGCGCCCCCGGATGCTCTCGTTCAAGATTCAGGCCTTCGATCGGAAGCGCGGGTTACGCGGCGGAGACGAGTCCAGACCCGTTGTACTGACCTTCTGAGGGGATCCATGACCGATCCGGGGTCTTCCGCTTCGAGGAGTCTTGTGCTCCTTTCCTGGGCCGTCCTGGTCCTGGCGGGTCTCTTTCTCCATGTTCCGCTCGAGGGCTGGGTGGAAGCTTCCCTCTCCCGCGGAACCCTGCCGGGTCCGAGGGTCGAGATTCGGGACCTTCGG
>Ga0256830_1000414_pt1 | contig 35014 bp, 41 predicted proteins | sample 128326metaG_FD_190537 | JGI IMG/M metagenome (GOLD analysis project Ga0256830, IMG submission 190537) | Hydrothermal vent microbial communities from Lau Basin, Pacific Ocean - 128-326 | ecosystem: Environmental > Aquatic > Marine > Hydrothermal vents | place: Pacific Ocean: Lau Basin | collected...
GCCGGCACGCAGCGCGTCTTGCGTCGTCTCGTAGCGGACGCCATGGAACTCGACCTGCACGGCCACCGACTGGCGCCGCACGCCTTGTTCGCGGTCGTCGTAAGGGAGACCGATCGCCGCATTATTGCCAGCAATCGAAGAATCGAACTGGAGCACGGGGGTGATAGGGCGGAAGACGAAAGCCGCCTGCGCGTCGCGCTCAAAGAGCCAGCCCGGCCCGCGAAATTTGAGGAAGCCACCGTCCCGCGTTTGGGAAAATTGCGTATACCCACCCTGCGGACGCAATTTGTTTGGGTTCGGAGGGAGCCTCGGCAAAAGCGCCAGATGCGGAACGAGGTCGTCCGAAAAATACCGCCCCGATCGGGTATCCAAGACGTTCCAAAAATAGTTCATCTTGCGTAGACCGGAAAAACCTGGAGAAGTGTTCCCATCCAAAGCGTTTGGTTGCTTGGGATAGACCATGAACTTCGTCGTCCACTTGTGCCCCACCGTCGCGGGCGCGGCGGCTAAGGTGTAGTCGATCAACGTCGAGACAGGGCACCAAAACGCTTTTGCGGCGGCAGGGGCAAAGAATCGTTGGTAGATCCGAACTTGGAGGTATTTCGCAAGGAAGACGCCCGGGCCGGAGAAAGCTACAGGGATGCGGTAATCTTGACCGTCCTTCACCACATAGTTGCAGAGGTTGGCCGACGCGCCGTCCTGCTCCGTATCGACCGCAAAAGAGATGTCTGTCTGGGGCTCGAAAAGGCGGTGCCCAACGTAACAGGCGGGTTTGCCCTTACCTACCGGGTTGGTCAGTTGCGCGGCCAGTCCGGCAAGCTCGGCTTCGAGTTGTTGAATCTCTTCTTCAAGAGGTTTGGTCCAACCGCCGTCGATGGTTGCCAACCCTTGCTGCAATTTTTTGATGCTGGACGGATCGCGCATGGTCTATTTCCTCCACACGAGCCGGTGACCCTCAAGGACCCCAAAGATGCGGTACTCATTCCGAACCGTAGCCGATTGCTGGTCCAAACTAAACTTTGGGGAAATCCTGGCCGTAAGAGCCGTCCCGGGATCAAGCCGATAGTCTTTTTTGAAACGGAGCGCCCCTAACCAAGCCGTTACGGGAGTAGTGCCCAGAAACGGAGCAATTCCGCCTGTCGCCAACGCGAGGGTTGGAACGCGGGAAGAAAAGCACGCCGACACGTTGCAATCCGCATCTTGCGCCTGTCCCCATCTAGAGTCCCGCAAAGAGAAAGTTAGATTTATGGCGTTTTGCCAGACAGAGTCGTCGCCGAAAAAAGCCGCGGATTGCGAGTAGTCGACGGGGCGGTATGTGACATCACTCTCCCGAGGATTAGTCAAATTCACGCGCCTGTAGGACCCGTAAAGATTCAAGAAGTGCGCTCGAAAGGGGGCGTACTTAGGCACGCTGAAAACAAGCTCCCCTACCGTGTTATCTCCGGATAAGAAAGTCACCGAGTCGGTGATCTTAAAGCCTACAATATCCGCCTGTTTCTCGCTCCTTTGAATGTCTAGAAGCTGGCTCTGCAAACGCCGGATATTGGACATAATTTGGTTAATAGCAACCATCGGTCTCAGTACACCTTATATCCGCCGAGGACAAAGTTAGAAATAAGATCGTAGTTAGTGCCGCCAAAGATGTCGGTGGGGGGGTTAGAGACGCGTAGCCTCAACACAGACGCTCGGCCGATCAAGTATTGTGAGGGACTGTAGAACCAGTAATCGTTTTGGTTCCCGAAAGTGTCCCCAACGCTACTGGAAGGAGCAAGCAGCTCAAGGGGAATCGGCTCATCCCCAGAGGAAGGAACGCGCGCTTCGTCGAAAGTAAGCTCTCTTCCGCTCGAGACGTCTTCGAGAGAGAAACGCCATGTCGTAGGGGAAAAGGCTGTAGCACTACCCCCCGGGACAAGAACTGAGCTTCCTGCCGGGAAGGCGAAAATCTGCTCGCAAACAAACGCAGCGTCGTTCTGTGTCCGAATGAGTCCGTTGACGTCTGAGCGGTACCAAAATTGCTGTTTCGATCCCTCCGTCAGGCTGTATTCGGCGAACGCCTTCTCCCGCTTACGCGCATAAAACGCAAGCTGCTCCTCCAACTGTTTGACGCCCGAGCGGTATGCAGACAACAAGGCTTTCGTCTCTTTTCCCATCACGCCGGCTCCGAATACATGACGCCGTCTCGAGTGCCGTATGCCAGGATCTCAACAAAGACCGTACGGGTATTTTGAGTGGGAGAAAAGGCAAGAGGCGCCACTTCAAACTGGATAACGCCGCCCGCCTCGAACTCTTGAGGGTTGTCTTCAAAATACAAGTGTCTTTGGGTCTCTTTCCGCCCTAAAGACTCCCGGCTTACAAGGAAGAGGGAATTTGCTCGATTGAGATACGTCTGCTGATCTCTGAGGTTTTTGTAGTCCCAGGCAAACTCAAAGTCGGGAAGAGTCAAGCTCCCACTTAGGTCTACCTGCAACAAACCGTTTGGGGTGTCTTGCAACGCCACCTCAACGAGACCGCTAGTGCTCGGAGAGATCGAGGCGTGGTAGCTAAACCCGTAGAGCTTTACGTTAGATCCGCCGTTTTTGATTACGGCTTTTTGTGGCGCCATGTCGCCCCAGGTAAACTGCATAGAAGCGGAGAAGAAAGCCGGCACCTGCTTGGTCTGCTGCAACGGCGGCGAGAGCACGGTCTCGACCTTCTGCTCCAAGAGACACAAGGCTTTGGAGAGTTTGACGAGACGCCCCTCTGCTAGAACAATGCGTGCGCTTTTTTTCATCCTGCCGCCCCCAAGATGCGTTCTTGGCCGCCGAAGGTGATTTCCACGTTGTAGCTGTTTACAGCACTGAAAGGTCTGCTGCCTCCTATCAAAGGAATAACTCTCGTCGGAATTATCTGAAAGAAGACTTCTGCACCGCCTTCCAAGCGAGAGTGGCCGTTCCCGAAACGAAGGGGGTTTACCGAGTTGCTCATCAGTAACCCGACAGGAAGTGCCCGATTCTGCCATTCCCGATTACTCCCGGTATCTCGCACACGCCAATCGAAATCTAACGCAGCTTTCCAGCCATTAGGTCCCGCGAGGAGCGTGGCGTTTTGGCCATTAGTAGCCAGGGTTCCGCGGGCCTGGAAACTGAACGTGATCTCCTCGACGAAAAAAACCGTGTTCTCTCTAACGGAAAAACTCCGCGTTTCGGACGGGAAAATAGAGACGTCCGCCGGCTCCGCAAGCAGACCGCCCACATCGAACTCGAAATTGAGCACGTATCGGTAGGGGCGCAGCGCAGGAACGCTCTTTTTGAACGCAGCGATCTTCTTCGTGAGCTTGTCGTGCGCGCGCTCGAGACGGCGAAACTCGCTTTCGAGTTCGCGCTCCTCCAAAACTTCGTGGCGAGTTAGTCCTTTCACGGCGTTCTCTCCGCGCTGAACTCACGTACGTCTTCGACGAGCCTGTCTTCTGAGACTTCGCTGCCCTCAAACACAAGCGTTACCCAACCAACCACAGAGGCCGCGTCAAAGTATTGTTGGGTGTCGAGCAGCGTACCCATCTTGAACTCATTGACATAGAGGCGCGGTTCGATCTCCGTGTCGACGGGGAACAGCATCGGGTATTTGTTCTCTTTCGGACCAAACGTTGTACCGGTGAACGCCTCGATCGGCACCTTGCCGTCTGTGAGGGAGACGCCTCGCTTTTTGTCGTAGATGTCGAGGTCGAGCGAGATGTTCGGTTGGTCAGCCGTGAAAGCGAGCCCGCTGAAATTCAGCAGCGCCGCCGCGCCGCCGTTTTGTTCGATCACCGGGTTGAAGATGTCCGACGCGGCGAGCGGGTTGACCGGGGCCGGGGTGCCGAACGCCGGGTCGGTCTGGTACGTCCAGCTGAAGAAGGCGAACGTGTTGATCGCCTCCCACTGAAAAGTGCCGACACGCCCGGTCAAGATGTTTGTGCCGATCGGCGACAAAAAGCTGCTGTTGCTCGCGAGCGCCGCCGCACCCTCGAAGGCCGTCGTGCCGACGCGGCGTGCGGTCGTGAGGGGGATGGGCCCGTAACGCTTGGAATAAATGCGCGGTTGCTTTTTGCCGGGGTATTGGTCGTAATACGCGGGCGGCAAGCGGTTCGTCAAATCTTGGATGCGCTCGCGCAATACCTTGATGTAGTTGCGCGTAGGCAGTTCATGCAGCTGTTCAAAAACGTCGATCTTGTTTCGAGCCACAGGAAAGAGCCTCTTCGGGACAAGCCCGGGTTACGATATACTGGCCGAAGCCGTTGTCGCCTCACTCTAGGAGGCAAAGCCCCCGCCCGCAAGGGGAACAGGCGGGGGCTGGGCGACTATTGGACGTCGCGAGTTTCCACACCGTCGATGTGCAGCTGCATCAGCTTGAGACCATCGAACTGGTTGAGCTGGGTCAAGACGTCGATGTCGGCGCTGATCGCCGCACCGCCCGCGCCAACACCGTTTCCGATGCGGGCATAGGGGAAGATCTGCACCTGGATGCTGAAGCCCTGGCGCACGGTGATCGGAATATCCTTCGCCAGCTTCAAGATGGCCTCTTGCGAGGCAACGCCGTTGTTGAGAGTCTGACGTGCGTTCTCGGTCGAGAAGCCGGTGATGCCGCCGCCCGCCGGGATGTACCAGAGCGGCGCCGTGAGCATCGGCTTGGTGCCGACCACGAGGGTGAAGATCGTGCTGTAGGCCACCATTTGGTAGAGGTCTTGAGCACGGACGTTGGTCGCGACAACACCGGTCAAAGCAGCGATGCTGCCGTAGATCGCGGTGAACGCTGGGTCATTGAGGCCCTGGAAGTACATCGCACAACGCAGAGCCTTCAAAACGAAGGTCGCGTCGGACGACAACTGCCCGGGTTGCTCCAGGTTGGTGAAGTCGAGGTTGCCCACGTTCGCAGTGCCGAACAAACGAGAGTTCGCCCCCACGTTGGACACGCCGAGACCTTTGAGCAAGGTGTCGTACTTCGGTTGGTGGATACGCTCGCGAATGTCGCGCAATCGAGCCATGGTTTTCTCCTCGCAGGGTCTTACCCCTGTCTTTTTGTGGGCGGACTGCCCGGAAACAGAACTGCTTCCAAAAACCCCCGAAACCCTGTCGGGAGCTTTTGGAAGCAGCCGAGCACCAGTGCTCGGCTGCAACTACCGACTAATCGTCAAAGACGCTGCCGGAGAGCACGCCGCCTTCGGCGTCCCCTTCTTCGAGAATCTCAGCGGCCGTGGGCTCGTCGCCCCGAGCGCGTTGGCCCTCGCGGCCGTAGCCCATCTGAGCAGCCCCGAGCGAGGAGCCGTCAAAGACGCCCGCCCCGCCCATCGACACGTACTCGCCAATGCCCGGATCGGCCACGTAGGCGCCCACGTCGTCGTAATGGGCGCCGTTCAAACGAATGTCCGTTCCGTCGACCAGCAGGTTCGGGTTGGGAGCGCCGATCGCCACATATCCCCCAATGGGGAGGCCCATTTTGCTGCCGAGAGAAACTTCGTTGCCGGTCTCCACGCCTGCCTCGTCCTTCTCTTTGACCATGATCAAAGAAAGAATCTGAAGCGCCGTGAGGGTCCAGCCACTCGCGAGCACGAAGCCCGAGAACTTGGACGTTTTCTTACCCATGCGCAGAGCTGCATAGGCAACAGCGGACAAAGTGCCCGTCGCCAGCGGCGCAGCGTATTTCACCATCGCGCTTTCAGCGGCCTTCGCCGGGTCATCTTGCTGCTTGGCCCACTCTTGAGCCTTCTTCTTGGCCCAGCCGCCGCCCATGCCGATGGCAACGGCGCCGCCGATGCCGACGCCGACTGCGGGAAGCAGGCTCGCAGCGTCTTTCAGGAAAGCCGTGAAGCCTGACTTCGGGTTGACTTTGAGCAAGCCGTATTGACGAGCCATTTTCTTCGCGGACGGGCTCAGCCCGCCGGTCAGAGCACGCTTCTTGATCGAGAGCGCGCCAGAGCGTGCACGCTGCACGGCGCGGCGAACGGACTTCTTCGGGGCGCGCTTCGCCGCTGCGCGCGAAGATTTCAGCTGGCGGCGTGTGCGGGTGGCCCAGCCTTTCTTGGCAGCGGCGCTGCGCTTGCTCGGATTGCGTCGAGTGCGGCGTTTCGTAGTCGAACGGCGCTTGCGTGCGGTGCTGGGGTTGCGCCGGGTACGGCGTTTGGAGGCGGTTCGGCGCTTCGGGCTGCGTTTCGCTGCTTTCCGCTTCGTTCCGCGCTTCTTGGTGCGCTTTTTGGCTGCCACTTTCTTCTCCTTGACCGCTTTGCGCGGGTTTGTTCGTGTCCGAGATGCCGCTTTCTTCTTGGCCTTCTTACGGACGGGGGATTTTTTGCGCGCGGGGGCCTTCTTGGCGGCTCGCTTCTTCGCAGGCGCTTTCTTGGTGGCCTTCTTTTTCTTGAAGCCCCCGGATTTCGCCATGGCAGCAAACTTTTTCCGGGCGCGCAGTTGCGCAGCGGAGGGTTTCTTTTTGGCAGCCGCCTTCTTCCTTTTGCGGGGCTTGCCGGGGTTCACCATCATAAGCCGTGCGGGCATGTTCTCTCCGGTCAGTGTTGTGCTTAGCCTAACTACAAGAGGCATTCTATACAAAAGAAACGCTACTTGCGTCAACACAGAGTGTTAGACAGCCTCAAGAATGGCTTTTTCTTTACTGTTTTCAGGGACTTAATAGTCGAGTTTTTACGGTGCGGGATGTATCGATCAGTGGACGATCCCGCGCTCCGTCACGCGCATCTTGGCGCCGCTCACGAATAACGGCCCTTTGTCCGAGAAAATGACGAGCGTTTTGTTGTCGGGCGTGCCGGCGAGCACGGGCGGCTCTTTGAAGACAAACTTTTGGCGTCCCTCCGAGCCGTCGACAAGCATCTCAATGACAATCGCCAGCGCCGTCAGAGGCACATCGCCTAAAATATCGTCGACGCAAAGGAGACGCGGCGTGCGGCGGAAGCGGTACTTGCTTGGAAGGAACGATCGCGCTCGACGAGGGACATAAAAAGAAGGGCGCGAATCGAAGTCGTGTTCGTAGAAATAGAAATCCCCGTCGTCTTCCCATTTGTCCGACTCGTAAACCATGTACTCCATGCGCCCGGCATAGAAAACCTTGTCGGGGAAGGCATAAGACTCAGTAATGACGTCGTCAAAGTCTTTCTGGTGCCAAGCCTTGTAGTTCCTTTTTGCTTTTTCGAGCGTGCTCATCTCTTTTTCCGCTTCTTCCAGTACCGGGAAGCAAGCCACCCACCTCCGGCGCCGAGCAACACGAGGGCCGCGGCCCAGCCCGCAGAAGGCTTTGATTCCTCGGGGAGTAGCGCGCTCAAACCGCCTGTTTTACTTGCTGCCAATCCTTTAAGAGTCGTTCCCGAGCCGATGCGCTTTGCGCCGAAGGGGACGGCCACGGCGAGAGATTGCGGGAGGAAGGCGTTGCCTTTGGCGCTCCAGGCTTTGGAAGGCGTGCGCATTTTGGCGATGGGTGAGATGGACCCGGGCGCCGCATAATAGTCGTATTTCTTCGTGTGGTAGTCGAAGACGGAGTAGATCATGGCCACCTCAGACAGGGATTACCCAGCGCTTTTTCACGTTGTTGAGCATCGGCCCTGTTTGCGTACTTGCTACAGGGTCGACGATAACCGCGCCTTTTGGGGTCACGGCCTGCGCGTAGACGTGGGAGGGGTATATTCCGTCAAAGGAGACGAGCACGAACTCGCACCGGTTACCGACCGACATGAGCATGGCAGCCAGGAGCGTCGCCATGTCGTCGCAGTCTCCTGCGCCGGCCTCGATTGTGCGGATGGGCCATTGCACGAACTCCACGTCGTGGATGTCGCGGATGTAGCGGATGTTGGCGAAGACCCAGTTGTAGATCGCCAGAATCTCGCTCGCGTAGTCGCCTTTTTCGACGCCCGCGCAGATCTGCGTCGTCAGTTGGCGGACTTCGAGGTCTTGTTTGCCTTGATGAGCGAATTTGATCATGCCTTGCACGACTTGCGCGAGCAGGGGGCGATCGATCGTCTTTGTAGGGGTACGCCGATCCATATAATCGAGCCTAGCTGTTGCTTGCTCAACACACAACTAGGGCTCGATTATATAGTAGGGGCGCATATGTGCGCGCCGCTGAAGGCTTTTTAGTTCGGTGCGGTGACGATGTGGGCATGTAGTTCCCGGATGAAGCGCGAGCCGAGGGGTGTTTTGATCACCCAGTCGTCCGGTACCTGCATGCTCACGAACTCGACACATTGCTCTCCGGTGACGCTCGTCAGGAACTCTTTGGCGGGCGCCGACAAGTCGACATGGTTTTCGTAGAACGTCTCTGCGTCCATTTCTTTACGCAGCGCGACCTCGACATTGTAACCGAGCATCTGGAACTCTTCGGCGACCTCGAGCACGCGGTCTGTTGGTCGAGGCATGAACTCCTCGCCCACGGTGGGTGGGCTTTCTGCGGTCGGCTGCGGAGGGGCAGGTGCAAGAACCTCCGGCTCTGGTGCGGCGGGGGGCGCCGGGGTCGCTGGTGGTTCCTCTCCGGTGCCGTAGAGCTTCTCGAGCTTGGCTCGTGCGGCCCGCCTTTTCGCGCGCGCTTCTCGCCGTTGCTCGGGGGTCATGCCTACGAGACTGTTGGTGCGGGGATTTCTTGGGGGCTGGGGAACCTCTTCGGGCGGTAAATCGACCTCCGCCACCGCCCCGGGGCCGAGCGCCGGGGCAGGGGGCGGTTGTGGCAGGGCCGGTGTTCCCCCTCGGAAGGCACTAGCGGCGCCCCCGAGCGCGGGGATCAAGTCCTTTGCGCCCTCTAGGATCTGCTTCGCCAACGGTTGGTCTTCGTCGCCCCCGCCAAAGAGGCCGTTTAGTTCTTTGAACTGTGTGGCGAGCGCGATGATGTCTCCGATGCCGCTGTTTTTGTTTTGGGACTTGAGCGCGTTTGCAAAGAACGTGTCCTTCGCTGACTGGAGTGACAAGACCTGCTCAAGCTGCGTTTGCGACGTCTGTTGCTGGGCCTGGAGCAAGAACTTTTGCTGCGCGTCGGCCTGCGCCATACGCGCCTCCATGCTCGACTGCATGAACGCGAGCATTTTGTCGTCCCCTTTGTTGTTCATCATGGCCTGCATCAGCTTGTTAGTGCTCTCCTGGGCCGCCTGCTGCGCAGCTGCGGCTTGCGCGCGCGTTTCTGCCTGCATCTGCATCATCTTGGCCTGAAACTCCGCCATCTCCTTTTGATGTTGTCGATCGCGCTCTGCCGCTTTTTCTTCTCGCCGGATTCTTTCTTCTCGCTCGAGGGCTCTCTCGGCGGCACGTTCTTCTCGCTCTGCTTTCTCTCGCTCGAGCTGCAACCGGATCTCGTCCGGCGACATTTTACCGGCCGCCTGCTGCGCCTCGACAAATTTCATCATCCGTTCCTCCATCTTGGCCGCGCTTGCAAGCGCCTCCTCCTTCAGCTCGCGCATGGATTCACGCAACGCTTCTTTTTCTCTTTCGGCTGCCTCGAGCGTGTTTTTGACGAGATCTTTTGCCCACCCCTCTCCGCCGTTTTGTTCCTCGAATTGGAGTTTCGGGACGCCCGAGATTTTCACCGTAACCCGGGCCTTGGTGCCTCTTTTGTTGCTGTCCGGCGACAAACGGCCGTTGACGTAGACCTCGTAGGTCCCGCCGCCATACTCTTCCTTCATCTCGCTGAGGGACACCGGGCGCGTGTAGTCGTCGAGAAAGCCCTCGATCTCATGGCCTTTGTATTTCAAAGGCTGCCGACGATGAATCGAGATTTTGTGGGATTTGTTCGTGTCGTCGAAAGCTTGAAGAAACTCTTGGAACTCCTCGTCTGTCTCGATAACGGCGGCGACCGCCCGCTCTCTCACTTCCCGTGCGCTGGCAATCGACCTCGCGGGGGTGATTTGCGACACCATCGAAGGGGCCGAGCCGGAAATGAATCCCGGCGAGGGCGACAAACCCCCCAAAAGGTCCTCGACAATGCCCGCATCCTCGTCGTCCTCTGCGTCTTCTACCTCCTCCTCCTCTTCGCTGTCTAAGAGGTCGTCGTTAGGATCAAGGATCTCGTCGTCACCGAGGATTTCTTGGGTCTGGGGCATGCGGTCGCTCTTTCGGGGGAGTTAGTTTTTTCAGGGGAGTTAGTTTTTCCAGGGGCTCAGTCGTCTTCAGAGGGTGTTTCCTCTGTTTCGGTTTCTTCGGGGGCTTCGTTGATTTCGAGATCAGCGTGCCTCTTTTGGAACGCGGCCGACTCCTCGTTGATCTCGGTGAAAAACGCTTGCAGATTTGCCGGCATTTTCTCCGTGAAGCCGTCTGTGTCCAGGAATCCCGCCTCTTTAGAGAGGCCGAGAATCAAGATGCTTTGCTTCTGGATGAGGCTTTCTGCGTCCGCGAGGAGGTTTTGTTCCTCTTCGTCATTGATCTGCTCAATGATCTCCGCCACCTGATCGTCGATCTCGTTGAGCTGCGAGTCGTAGTCCTCGATCACTTCTCGGAAAAGAGGTGCGAGGTAATTCTTGATGAGGTCGGGTGTGGATATTTCCGTTTTGCTGGCAGCAATTAATTGATCGAGCATCGGGAGCGGCCCGCCGGCCTCTGTTTGTTCTTCGGACATTTATTTTCTTCCTTTGGGTGGGTGTTGGCCCGACAAGGTTTGGCCTACTCTTCTGAGGAGGCGGTGATCGGTTGGTCTTCGTCGGTGTGGTCTGTGGGATCGAGCGTCTCTGTTCCGCCGCCGCTCACTTTACGAATCTCGGCGATCTCCTCTTCCGTCAGGGGTTCGTACTCTCCCGCGGCCATGTCTCGGTCGAAGGGGCGCGTGCTCGGGGTATAGCGGTTGCAGTAGACTGCCATGTCTTTGCCCGCGTCGCCTAGGTCGAGGGGCTCCGCCTTCCAATCGGCCAAGGTGCACCAGCGACTTGTCTCCCCTTTTGTCAAGGTGATCGCTGTAGGGGTGTCGACCTTTTGGGTCATGCACAAATAGTGGCAGCACTCAAAACCAAGCTTTTGGCCGTCGCACAGCGTTTTTTGCTGGTTCATTATTGACAGCTTGTTGTCGCGGCTATTTTCGTGAAGAACTACAGACAAAAGACCTCCAAAAGCAATCGGACAGGACAACTTATAGACACAAAGAGCAATAAAACAAGCCCTCATTCCTCGCCCTGAAAAGCTCCGTGCTGTTTTCATAGACATTCTGTAGCTAGACGCACTATAAAAGCGTGATAGGCTTTCTTGAAAAGGGGTGTAGCTATGCGTTTGTCGGAAGTTGGGGAAAAAGAAGTCAAGGCAATTGTGGTCGAATGTCGCTCCGTGAGCGCTGCTGCGGAGGTTTTAGGGGTGTCCCAGGCGTCCTTGAGTCAGTACCTCAATGTCAACAAGCGGCGCGCTTGGTGGCTGGGAACGCGCGCCAAGTGGTCAAAAGAGCGGGCGCAAGCGCGCGCACGGCGCTACCGGGAAAAGAAAAAGCTACGCGCGACCCGCAAAGACCCTCGACCGGCAATCGAGCACTGAGAAAGCAAAGCGTTGTCTTTTTTGGTTTTGTGGCGGATCGGATGGCGCGGCGGTAGCGCGGCGCGGGTTCGCTTTCTTTTGTTTGTTGTTTTTCGCCGGGTGACCGGGATCACATAAAGCCTTGAATAAAGCGCTGGATCTAACGTCTAATAAACAGACCGAAACAAAGGCGCCTTATCTAATGTCCGAAAACATCGCTACCTATAACGAGTTTATCCACAACTACGGCAGTGTGGACGGTGCTGTTTCGGCTTACCTTGAGAATATGGCGCAGAACGACCCATTAGAGACGCCTACGCCTGAAAATATGGCCTATATGCACAATATCAGTCTGTCGTGGGCTAGGCGCCTTTGGTCTGCTTACGTTGAATGTGCTCAGATCACACTGAGAAAACGGGTTGACTATGTCCGCCTTAGCCGGGCGTGAGCTAGGTCACATAAAGCCTTGAATAAAGCGCCAGATCTACCGTCTAATAAGCACAACCCAAGCAAAGGACCCTGAAATGTCTAAAAACAGCCTCCCCCCAGCAAATAAGGCCCAAGCCCTAGAAACCCATTGGGAAAACGGCAACAGAGAGTACGTTTTGAACGAGCTGGCTTCCCTTCCGGCAAAGGAGAAAATGGCGGTCGCGGCGTACCTCACGCATTACTTGGGCCACTCCCGCGATCCCTCCCTCGAATCTGCCTTTTTGCGTGCCTTGGAGCGCTCGGCGGACGAGTGATTTAGGTCACTAGATCCGACGAATAAAGCGCCAGATCTACCGTCTAATAAGCACAACCCAAACAAAGGCTTCTAAAATGTCTGTTTTCTCAATCAACGGCTTCCGCCTGCAAGGCACCCGCGCTTTCCCCGTCAAAATTACTGCCGAATTTACACCGGGGGTTTCTGCAATCTCGATCGTAGGTGTTTCCGAGGCCGCGCAAAAAGAAATCGGCGTCCTTGTGCGCTCCGCCTTGAAATATCAAGGGCGTTTGTCCATCTCTCTCGCGGTTGACGAGCCCCTCAAACGCACAACCGGGCTTGATCTGCCGATTATGCTGGCCGCCCAAGGGGCAATCGATCTTTCCATCGGTGCCTTGCCCCCGCCCTACCTTGCCGCACATGGCGAAGTATCGCTAGGCGGCAAGGTAAGCGCCGCGCTGGGCACCTTTTGCGCCTTGCTCGCGCACGATAGGGGGCCGATCGCCGTGGCCCGCTGCGCCGAGGCAAACGCCTACCGCGAGCCGGGCAAATCGGTCTGCCAAGTCTACGATCTCGCCGCTTCCGGCCTGAAAGCCGAGGCAATCACGCCCAATTTTTCGGACGTGTTGGCCCTCCCTGATGGCGTTTTAGAGGCGCTTTGCGCCGCCGCTAAGACACGCCGCCCCGTTGTCCTTCGCGGCGCGCCCGGCACCGGCAAAACGATGGTTGCGCGTCGCCTCCCCGGCTTGCTGCCCGATATGGCACGCGACGAAATTCTCGAGGTGGGCGCGGTTACCTCGGTCGCGGGGCTCTTTAGCGACCCGGCACGACGCCCTTTCCGCGCGCCGCATTTCAGCACCACGGCGCCCTGCCTTTGCGGCACGCCGGGCGGTGCCGGGCGCGTAGGCGAGGCTGCCCTTGCCCACAACGGCGTGCTCTTTCTCGACAACTTAGACGAATTCCCCCGCGCCACGGTGGAAAGCTTGCGCGACGTCTTGCGCGCGGGTGAGGACCGGACCGGGGCCCCGGCGCGGCCGTGGATTGTCGCCGCCATCGATACAGACGCAAAGGGGGCGAAGGTAAACGCCCTCCGCCAAAAGCAGATCGACCTCGCGATCGACCTCGCAACCCGGCACCACCCCGAAGGCGTCTTGATTATCGATCTTGACCCTATCGACGTGACGAAGATCAGAAGCGGCGAGCGCTGCCCGAGCACCGAAAATCTCCGCGCCAGTGCGCTCTAGGTCACATTTAGACGCTTAGGTCCGGCGAATAAAGGGCCGGATCTGGCGTCTAATAGGTACACCGCAAACAAAGGTCTTAAAAATGTCAGACATGCCTTTCGGAGACTTCGCAGCTTGGTTGGCCTATCCGTGTAGCGAGCGAGGGATCTACCGATCCGACGCCTTAGCCGGGGAGGGGCCTTACAAACCGGGGGAGGTCTTACCCGCCGAGCACGACTCGCCAGAAACGGCCTACATAGAGTATTGGCGTATTGGCGAATGCCCTATCCGGTATTGGATCGAAACAACCGGACGCGGTCAACGTGTGCACCGACAAGTAGCCTCGCGGGGGACGCACAACGCGCCCACAAACAACCGGGTGTGGCTCGACGCCTACCGATCGAAATTTATGGAACGGCAGACGCTGTACGTGCATCCCGAGACGGGAGAGATCTTCGCCCATGGCCTCCCTTTCCGCGCGAGAAAGGCCGTGCGAGAAGCGTACGCCCGCACCTACCCGGCGACACACGGCAAAAAAGACGCTAGATCCGGCGAATAAAGCGCCGGATCTAGCGTCTAATAGATACAACCCAAACAAAGGAACCTTAAATGCTTGCCAAAAGATTGACCGCGGGCGACCTCAAAGAAGCCGGCGAAAAATTAGGCCCTTTTGTCGTGGCCCCCATTGTCGCCCGAGCCGAGCACGAGCCGTTAGCCGCCGAGATGAAGGCGCTTGATCGCCGCCTGCTCAAAGAGCACACGTTGCTCCACTGCGACACGGGCGAGCGCATCACCGACCCGGACAAGGCTTGGCTATGCGGCGATGCGGAGGCCGACGCCGCGTTCCACGCTGCCCGCGACGCCTATGTCGCGGAGCACTACCCCGAACTCCCGCGCGGACACTGCCCGGCGTTAGTTGCCGGGTCCGCGGTCCTCGCCGCCGAAAAAGAACTCTTAACGCAAGGTGAGTTTCTTATGCCTTGGGTTAGCGGGTGTTTCCACATGCAGCTGATTGAGCGGGGTCTTGATCTGCTCTGCCAGATTGGTGCGGAGTCCGCGCAACGTTTGCTTGCCGAAATAAAACAAACCGCTAATAAATAACCTCAAACGAAAGGCCCCTAAAATGTCTATTACCCTCACAAACAGGCACAAAACGCACGTGGGCTGGAACGTCGGCCTGGACAAATACCTCACGCCCGGCGATTCGATCGACGAAGCGATGGCCGATTATTTTCTCGAAATGCTGCCGCCGACCTATTTTGACCCGGCTTTGATCCAGCTCGGCGAGCCCGCAGATCACAAAGGGCCCAAAGGCGCCGCGCGCTATCCTACGATCCAGAAACACGCGGGCGCGTGGATCTACACCGGCCCGCAGACACGCGGCACACGCTGCGAGATCGGGGGCGGACAATGACGCGCCTTTGCCGATCTGACCGCGCGGTGCTGACCAGTGCCTATCACTACCTCGAAAAAGGGACGCTGCGCAGCCGAGAAACCGCGCTGGGAGAAGCGCCGCCGAGCTGCCCACCGCTCACCGACTTGCCGGGGGACGGGTGCGGTGGCTATTTCCTCCCGAGCGGGTTGCTTGTGCTGCTTTTGCCGACAAAACGCACTAAAGCTTGGCGCGTCGTTGTCGACGGGGTGACGCTGATCGGATGCGCCGGGCACTCCTATCTGCCCGAGGTGCGCAAAACACGCCTCGGAACTATTTCTCAAAAAGACCCGGATCTGGCAGAATAAAACGTCGGATCACTCGTCTAATAGGCACAACCCAAACAAAGGATATTCCTAATGTTTATTAAAACCTCTCGAGCAGCCTTCTTGCGCGCCCTTGTCCCCGGTTCGGAATGGTACCGTGTTTGCCCGGAGGAGATCTCCAAAGGCGCAGCTAAGCGCCCTAGCTACAGAAAGGTGGATCGGATTCGCTCTAAAGATGTTGTCTTTCGCACCGTCGAAAACAAACCTTCTTATTTGCCTCTTGTTTCCGGCGCGAGCTATTCGCACGATGCCGAAACAGGGTCTTGGGAAATCAACAGCGGTGGTTTTATTTTGCGCTACGTCCCGAAAAATGCCTGCGCGGGCGAGCGTGCCGCGTGACCCGCCTCGCTGCCGCAATGGTGCTCGCCTTCTCTTTCGGGTGCGGCGACGGCGCGGCGGTGCCGGGCCAGGGAGACGCTGGGGCCTCTGATGGGGGCACCGATGCGGGCGCGCCTGACCTCTGTTGCGCTTGTGCCGTGGAGACCGGCGGCCTGCCCTCGCTGTCTGGCTTTGCGTGCGTGGCGTGGCTCAGAGAGGCCGACCCGGCTAGCCCCTGCCTTTCCGAGGTTTGCGCAGATCTCACAGAATAAAACGCCGGATCACTCGTCTAATAAGCACAACCCAAACAAAGGAGCTATCGTGACTAAAAAACAATCCCTCAAACAAGCAATCTATCTGTGCACCGTAAAAAACAGCACAATGGCCCGCGCGGCTGGCGGCATTGTGGGCACGCCAGAAGGCGCCTGGGGCGAGACACGCGGAGCGCTCTCGGAACTCCAAAACGCGATCCCCTGCCGTGAGGCGCGGCAGTACAAGATCGGCGAGCTTTTCGATGCCTTGTTTTTCACCGACCACGCCGACCGCCACCGCATGCGGACCTATGGCGAAGCCCTCGAACAAGCCGGGATTGACGCATGATCTCCCCCCAAACAATCGCCACACTTACCCGACGCCTCGATCAAGCGGCAAAGGCCGGCGACTCACAGGCCCTCGCGCGCCTCGGGCAGATCTACGACGCCACCGCCATGCGGTCGCGCGACGGGAAGCGGCAAGCGGTGCTCTTGCTACTCTCTGATGCCTGTCTGATGCGGGCGGCGGCGGTCTGGTCCCGCGAGGTCCGTTCATGGGATGCGCAGCGCGCCCGGCAGCTCGAGAACCAAAGCGCTGATTGTTTGGCGGGCGCTTTGCGGCGGGTGAGCTAGCTCACAAAAACCTTGAATAGAACGCTAGACCTAGCGTCTAACAAACACACCGAACGCAAGAACGCCTTGCAACAGGAGCAAAAAAATGGCCCCCGAAGAAATCATCGCCGACATCGAAAACGCAATCACGAGCTGGACAGGGCGCGACTGGGAGCACGACCTGGAGGGCGAGGCACTGGCCGAGTACGACGCAGAGTGTAGGGCCAACGCTGCGAGAGCAGCGGACCTCGGGCGCAGCGCGATCGAGGATCTGCGCGCCGGGCGCATCGCTGGCGCGGCGGACAAGGTGGCCGAGGCTGCCAAGATCGAGCGCGGATACGGTGACGATCCAACGTGGGGAGGCGTGGCGAGCCGGATCGTCGCCCTAGGAGAGCGCCTCGCTGGAGTCCTTCTCGACGACGGCGAGCACGTCGTGATCTCGGCCTACACTGCCGACGAGACGGATCGGCAGGACGAGGATCTCAGTGACCTCGTCACCAGATACGGCGAGCGCCCATCACTGGACGACGTGCACGCCTGGGCCGAGGAGCGCGCTGAGGCGTGGGTGGAGAGGTGCCTCGGGAGCAGCGACCTGCTCGAGGAGCAGGGATCACTATGGTGGCGCGCGCGCTGCGAGGTGGTGATCGAGTCCGTCGGCGGAGACCGAGACGTGATCGAGGAGGCTGCCGAGCGGCAAGAGCACGCGGCGGCGGCGGACTGCGATCGCGACGGTGGCGACCACGACGATGGCGACAACTGGATCGTCCTCGACCAGCGCGGGCACGGCGGCGGCGTGATCGTGACCGAGCGGTGCCGTGGGTGCGGACAGGAGAGGGTAACCAACACCTGGGCCACGTCGCCGCTGGACGGGTCGCAGGGTCACATCGTGGTCACCTGCACCCCGGCGCACCTGGACGACGATCGCGAAGCGTGGCTGGCCGCGCGCACCGACAAGGACGTAGCGCGACTCGCCGAGCCTCTGCGCGAGTACGTCTCAGAGGTCGGAGACGATCTCGATTGTGCGGCCGTGCTCGCTGAGTCTGAGGACTGGTCCGACGCGGCGCGTTATGTGACGGAGGATCTGGTCACTGAGGCCGCAGCCGAGCGCTTGTCGGAGATCGCAGAGGAGCGGGCGCACGACGAGGCTGAGGATCTGCGCTCATATCTGCGCCGCGCCGGTGAGGAGGGGTGGCGCGTCGGGGAGATCGGTCTGCCTGGATCGCGGAACCACAAGACAGCTGTACTCGCACCGGGCGAGGAGCCTGAGCGCTACGCTGAGCTATCGCCTATCGACGCTGCCGAGGTCACCCACCAGGACGGACACGCCGTATACGACGATGAGGTGCGGGAGATCCTGCGAAATGTCGAATGAGCGATATGGCACCAGAACAAACCGCGCCTTGCCGGGCGCACAACAGGAGCAAAAAATGACAACCAAAGAAAACACCCAACACCAGTGCGCAGCGTGCGGAGAGCAGCCCGGTCGGTGCTGGAGTAGCTCTGACCACGTCATGATCGACGACGTCGGATACCTCGCCGACGACTGTCAGCAGGCTCTCTACGATGCCGGGATCGACAGCACGCCAGTCCTGCGCGGGTGCGGCTGCGACGAGATCGAGACCTCTACGATCGTCGTCTACGACGTGGAGACGCACGCCAAAGAGGACGGCTGGCAGCCGACGCACAGGATCACGGTGCGCGACGCAGCGGGCACGATCGCAGACATCGTTCTCGTCGACCTCCGCCGCGATCTCGCAGAGGACGGGTGCGCCCCTGCCTACACGGCAGCCGAGCACGTCTCTGAGACCGGCGCTGATTGGGGTGCCGAGCGCGGCGAGTGGAAATTCCAGGACCGTGCCCACCCCAGCACGGGCACGGTCGAGATCGAGCAAATCGGCGGTCCGTTGACGGAAATTTCAATCAACGACGAGGGCGGCGGTCGATGGGACACCTCGCGCATACAGCCCTGGGTGCGCGACGAGGCTGGGCTGCGTCGCTGGATCGAGTGTGCCGTGCAGGACGCTGCGTCCGCCTATCACGGCGTCGACGGCGAGATCCCAGAATCCGTAACCGTCTGCTACTCGGCGACGGCGTGGGACGGCGAGGAGATCGACGGCGAGATCCAGTGCCAGGTGCGCCGTGAGGGGCTCGCGTCGTTAGGGGAGCCCGGCGCACCCGGGACGGTGGCGGCCTTAGTCAAGGCAGGAAATGCGATTTCTCCGATGCTGACCGACTTGAAACACGAGCAAGAAAACTGGACGGCGGAAATTGATGCTTTTCAGGACGCCTTAGCTCGGGCCGGGGGCAAAAAATGATTCTCTTCTATAAAGCCGACCTATTAGCGGCCCTCGCAACCACGAGCACCGACACAACGCGGCCGAACCTCATGCAGATTCTTCTCGAGCGCAAAGAAGATTGCACGCGGCTTGTAGCGACCGACGGGCATCGGCTCCACATCGTCGAGGTGCCGGGCGAGCACAAAGCGGCCGATCCGGTCATGCTTAATTCGGACGCGGTTCGCCGGGTGTGTAAAGCGGCCAAAAAAGCCGACCGCATTACCTGCAACGTGTACGGCGCGGCAAAAATAAAACTAAGGCTCGACAACGGCGAAGTTTTCGATGCGGCGAGCAAGCATCGCGCGAAGGCGTATCCGGACTACCGGCAGATCTTCACCGGCGGGGGGTCGGTGGCGGAGATCGCCGTTAGCGCGGGCTACCTCCGCGAAGCGAGCACGCACTGCTCTAGCGTGGCCGGCGCCCGCCCCCGCGACAATCTATCCCCCGCCGTCATGTCTTTTGAGGGGCCTTTGCGGGCGTTCAAAATAGAGGGCGCAAAACATCCAGACACAGGAACGTGGTTGACCTGCATTCTCATGCCGCAGCGTTTGGCGGCATGAAGATCCCTCTCCTTACAGCGGTTAACTTTTCGGGCGGCCGGCAAAGCGCTTTTCTCGTCGAGGCCGTCCTTTGCGGAGAAATCCCCAAGCCGCCCGGCATGGCCGTCTTTTTTGCCGATCCGGGCATGGAGAATTGGCAGACTTACGCCACCGTGCGCGACGTCGCCGCCCGTTGCGCGCAAGAGGGAATCTACTTCGAGGCCGTGCAAGGGCCAAACCTCTACGAAGACCTGGTTTCTCTCGGGCGGGGACATCAGGACCGCGCAGACAACCCGCCTTACTGGACGAAAGACAGCGCCGGCAAGATCGGCCAACTGACGCAAAAGTGCACGCGCGAGTATAAAATTCGCCCGCTCGATCGCGCCGTGCGCCGGTATCTTTCGCGTGTGCACGGTATCGGCATGCAGACAAAACGCCTACCGGTCGGATGTGTCGTTAAATGGATCGGCTTCGGCGCCGACGAGAAACACCGCTGCACCGAAGCCGCGCAAAAATACCAACGCCTTGAATATCCGTTGATCTCCCTCGGGCTCACACGCGCCGACATTGACGCTTGGTTCGACAACAAAGGAATCCCGCTACCTCCGCCCTCGGCATGCGTCGCCTGTTTCAGCGCCGGCCTACGCACGCTCCAAGAGATGCACGAAGAACGCCCCGGCGATTGGGCAAAAGCGGTCGCCGTCGACGAAGCAATCCGCTACGGCATGCCCGGCGCAAAAAATCCGTGTTTTGTCTCGCGTACCTGCATCCCCTTACGCACCCTCCCGACTATGGGTTTTGACGCAAGCCCGCTTGTCGAGCGGGGGCCCGGACCCGCTGGCGACGACGACGATTATGCTTGCGACTCGGGCGTCTGTTTTGTCTGAAAACGAAAAAGAAAGAACATGCAGAGATTGAAAGAGTTTTTTAAGTGGGCACACGTGCTTTTTGTCTTTTTGCTCTTGGTAACCGCTTCTTTTGTACCTCTTGCCGTGGTTGCGATCACCTCGCGGAACAACGAAAAACAAGCCGAGTGCCGGGAAGCCGGAAACATCGTCCTGCCCGACTCAGGTGGCTGGCGTTGCGAACAACCTTGCGCCGCTACCCGGCGCTAGAAAAGGAAAAACAATGCAAAAACTGAAAGTGACCTCGATGGGGGAGAATGTGCAAGGCGTGCGCCTGCAAGGTAACCCCAAAAACCCAGAACCCGAAACCTTCCGCATCGCGTTGCCTTGGGGTGACGTCGACGTGACCCGCACAAGCCAGAACGATTATTGGGTGCACTTCCGCGTCAACAAAGACGACGCCGGCCTGTTCGCCCCCGGTATCGACGAGGAAGGGGACGTCAAAGCCGTGCGCTGGGAGACCACAAGCGCGGCCGGGAAGTTCGACGGTCCCGTGCCGAAAGACCTCTACCACCTCGCGGTGCTGCTCGGCCCGACCGAGTGAGGAAAAACGCCTACCGGGTGGCATGGGCGCAGAAGGTCGCCAAAGCGCGCGCCGATCTTGAAACCTTGTTCGAGGTGCGGGAATGCCCCGACTGCGCCGGCCCCGCGCGCCTCTTGCGTTTCTCGCCAAAGAACGCCTGCTGCCTTGCCTGCACCGAGGGGCGAAACCCTCTTTTCTCTAGGAGATCTAATGACCTTTGACGTCACACCGGCCCACGATGCAATCTTCTCCGCCATCCTCGACGGCTCGCAAAACATGCAAGTCGAGGCCGTGGCCGGCAGCGGCAAGACGAGCACGATCGTCGAGGCTGCCAAGCTAATCCCGCGCGGTGAAAGCTCGATGTTCATCGCCTTCTCAAAAGACGTGCAGCTTGAACTCGCCAAGCGCCTACCGAAGCGCACGAAGGCCAAGACTCTCAATGCGCTCGGTCTGCAAGTCTGGAGCAAATTCTTGCGCGACAACGACATAGGCTCGTTTGTCGACGTCAAGAGCAACAAGCTCTACCGCCTCTGGTCTGAGATGGGGAAACAAGGTGTCTACCCCCATTCACACAGGAAGGCGACGGCCGCCGTTCTCAAGCTCGCACGCCTCGCCAAAGCAAACGGGATTGTCATCGACGACGACCCCCGCCGCGGATTGCAGCCAGACACGCAAAAAACGTGGCAAAGGCTGATCTCCTATTACGGCGTGCAGCTGCCCAGAGCCCTCGATTCGCTCGCAAACGCAGAAGCCATCGAAGAAGTGGTGATCTCCCACACCCGCACCTTACTCCTCGCCTCTCTCGAGGAGCTGACCCGCATCGACTTCGACGATCAACTCTGGCTCCCTTTTGTCTTCAGCGCCGAATCGGTCCAATTCGACCGGCTCTTTGTCGACGAGTGCCAAGACTTGAGCCCGCTCAACCACGAGCTTGTGGCGCGCACACTCAAACCCGGTGGGCGGTTGGTCTCGGTGGGCGACACAAACCAAGCAATCTTCGGCTTCCGCGGGGCCGACGCGGCCAGCATGAGCACGCTCGCCGCACGCTTCCAGACAAAAGCGTTCCCCCTACACGTCACCTACAGGTGCCCGCGCGCCGTGGTCGACCTCGCAAAGCACATCGTGCCGCACATCGAGGCCCGTGACGGCGCCCCCGAAGGGTTGGTGGGCCCCAAACCCATTCACGTCGAAGAAGCCGTGAGCAAGGCGCTCCTGCGGCCGGGGGATTTTGTTTTGTCGCGCACGAACGCGCCCGCCATCGCCGTCGCCCAAGCGCTCATGAAGTCGCGCGTGGCGATCGAGGTACTCGGCAGAGATCTGCCTGGCGAACTCAAAGCGCTTGTCGATGGGCTCGGCTACTCCGACGAGCTGCGCGGGTACGTCGCGCTTTCTGAGTTTTTGGCCAATGTCGATCAATGGGAGACAGAGAGCGTGGTGCGCGCCAACGAAGTGAATCTCTCGGAAAGCGCAGTCTTGTCCCTTCGCGACAAAGCAGAAACCCTGCGCGTGCTCGCAAAAGATGTTCTCACAGTGAAGCAGGTGCAGCAGACAGTCGATGAAATATTCAAAAAACCTCAAGGTCTTGCGGTGCGTATTTCCACCGTGCACAAAAGCAAAGGTCTGGAAGCAGATCGAATCTGGATCTTGAACCCGCACCTCATCCCGCACCCAAAAGCCGAGCAGGATTGGGAGCTTGTTCAAGAACAGAATTTAAAATACATTGCCATCACTCGCGCAAAACAAGAATTGCGCTATCTGACGTCGGAGAACGCATGAACCACTTCAACCCCTCCGCGCTCGCCGGCCAAGTAATGTCGGACGCGCTCGCCAATAAGCAGCAGAACATGATGGCGGGAACGCCGACGCTCTTGGGCCACATCGATTTCCCCGAGCTGGAGCACCACGGCTACGACCACGCCCAGCAGACCTCTGACTGCGCGCTCCGCATCTTCGCGAGCCTTCCGCTCTACAGCGAAGGACCGAGCTGGGAACAAAAACTGAATCTCGAAACCGTGCGCCTCGCTGGCATGATGCACGACCTCGGACGGCACGAGGACTGGCCGCGCAAAGACCCCCGCCACAACGAACGCTCCGCAGCCATCGCCGAAAAACTCATCCGTGACGACCCCAAGTTCGCTCCAGACCCGGCAATGCGCGAGAAACTGGCTGGCAGCGTGCCGCGCATCATCCTCGAGCACGACCTCAACGGCGCCCCCCCACAAGACCCTCGCGCGCAAGCGCTCTGGGATGCCGATAGCTACGAAATCTTTCGCTTTGACGTCGGAGAAATCAAACACCTCCGCGGTCCCGCAAAAGAGCGCATGGGGCGCCTTTGCACCGAGTGGGCAAAGAAGATCGAAAACCAACGCCGCTGGCGCGTCTACCGAGGGTGGCAGTGAGAGCCTGGCTCGTCACTACCGAGCGCGCCGAGGTGGTTGTCTCAGCAACCTGCGCCGATAACGCGCGCTATCTGGCCCTCTGCAACACAAAAGAATCTTTGCGGGCCTGGACAACCACCACACGCGCACCCGAGCACGACGCAGAAGCGGTGGCGGGGAGCGAGCGCGTCTTAAGAACGACTTTGTTTTTGGAGGTCCACTGAATGCGCGTATTGATCGAAAGCCCTTTTGGGCGCAACGTCGACGGTTCACAATGCACGCCGGCACAGTACGCGCGCAACACGGTCTACGTGCGGCGCGCCCTCGCCGACAGCCTGAGCCGCGGCGAGGCGCCGTTCGCCTCGCACGCCATCTATCCGCTCGTGCTCGATGACAGCGACGCAGACGCGCGGCGCCGGGGGATGGAAGCCGGCTTCTCCTGGGGGGACAAAGCGGAAGCCGTGGTCGTTTATGGCGATTACGGCAAAACCTCCGGAATGTGCGAGGGGATCGCACGCTGGCGCAAACAGGGGACCCCGATCGAGTTCCGCCTCATCGGGAAAAACAACGCACCAACCTCGCGCGGCTTCTGTGAGCACGGCATCAAATTCGAGGGATGCGCGCTCTGCCTACACGCCGCACTGGTTGTAGCGCAGGGGCTATAAAGCACCCTCTAGAAAAGAGGGAAAACAATGTCGACTATTTTTGCCACGGAACTCTCGTGGGAGAATTCGCTCGCCCAGATCGAAGACAAGAGCGTAAATCTTTGTCTGTCAGATCTCCCCTACCCGACGACGGAGCGTTATCGGCGCGTCGGCACGACAACCCGCACCAAAAAGAGCGTCGCAAGCAGCAACGCTTGGTATCCCGTCATGAGCATTGCGGAGCTTTGCGAGTTTCTTGCGGCGCTCTATCCGAAGATGGCGCAAGACAGTTACGCCTTTCTCTACGTCGACAGGGACACCGAGCTTCTTTTGCAGACAGCGCTCGGTGTGGCCGCGAAGTTGCGAGAGATCACAGACAGGATGACCTCGAACCCCGACGCTACGGGCTTCTCTGGAGCAATAAAAGACAGAATCGGTTGGGGGTGGCGCAACAGCACCGATGTTTTCACCGGCTCGAGGCCGCCTAAGAAGTGGCAGGAAGACGAACCCTTCTGCGCGTGGCTCGTGGAACAAGAGTACGCAAAACCGCAGGAGGGGGCGCCTAGCCCTTGTGTAGCGGAGGGCTCCATTATCTACTGGTGGGAAGCCTGGCGCGCCTGTGCTGAGCACTTCTTCGGGCGGGAAGGGGAAGGGCCTGACGTTTTTCGTTGGGTTAAGACGACAAACGACGGCGAGAGATTGCGCCCCGGTACCGGCTATCACGGCGTCAGGTGCACAGAGCAGATTCTCTGTCTGACGAAAGGGAAACCAAAGCCGCGTAAGGGGGAGAGGTGGAACAACGCGCTCTTTGCGCCCCGTCCCCGCCTGTTGAACGAGAGCGGGGAGGTGATCAAAACGGCGAGCCCGAAGAGTGTTTCGATTGCCAGAAAACTAATCCGCGCCGGGTCGGATGTTGGGCAGGTTGTTTATGACCCCTTCGTAGGCTGCGGCACGCACGCGGAGGCAATTTTGGCAGAAAAGCGCGTAGGAATAGTAAACGACGTTGATTTGAGCACTTTTTATTCAAATATGCGTTCCCTTGCCGTGCGGCAACCCGAGGAAGCGAAGACGTGGCGCCTGGTGTCCCTCTGAAAAACGGAAAAAACTGTACCTTTGTTCAGTTTTCTAACTATACAGTTAGCAGGATGGCAGCAGCACCCACCTAGCCCCCCACAGAATGGGAGCACGCTTTTATATGATGTCTGAAAACGAAATTTGGAAAGCCACGTGTTTACAAGCACTTGTAGGTGTCGTGAACCTATAAATGCGTGACGTTTGTGATAGAAACGTCACTATACACTAGACGACGCACCGCGTAATTCACAAATTCAATGTTTTCGGCGGAAATAGTAAAAACGACCCAAAAACACCTGCGGAAATAGTAAAAACGCAGCTTTCGAGCAAAATCCGAATTTACTATTTCCGTTGGTGTTTTTGGGCCGTTTTTACTATTTCCGCCGAGTGTAGTACCGTGTAGGTGTGGTGGATACAATACAGTGACGTTTTCATCAAAACCGTCACGTTTTTATTAATTTTCGATCTGGGGGTTCTAGCGGGGTGTACCTACGCCCCCAGTGCATATGAGGGGGGTAAAAACGGCTGTTTGAACCTTATAAATGCGTTTTTGCACTACACCCCCTCTAGACCCCAACAGGATGGCCGTATTTACAAGCCAATAAGTGTACAGTGACGAATCCATTAAATTCAGCGATCACTGAAAGTAATAGCTACCCCCTGTCAAGTAGCCTCTCAAGGCGTTTAAGCTCTCTTTTTTCTCTTCTGGAGGTAAAAAAAAAAAAAAGAGTAGGCTTTTTTTGCGATGTATGTAGAAAAAAAACTCCGCGCGCGGGCGATTAAATTTAAAAAACATCCTCGCCCGTTAAAGAGCTAGAACTTTTTTTTTACTTACTGGGCCGACCACCGCGGCCCGCCGAAAATTTGGGGCGCTCTCTCTCTAAAGAGCTTGAGATCGAGTTTAGAAACGAGAGTGCGCTCCTGGCAGCTGAGCAGCCCCCCACAGCGCCCGAAACGGATTTTCACGCACCACCGCACCCGACAGGCAGAAAACGCCTCAGACAGGCGCTCACGAGCCCTGGCGCGATTCTCGCTTTTGGCGCGCAGGGTCCCCCCATCTTGGCATCCGACGTCCCTTTAACGCACCGCGACAGGGCGTCTATTGCTTGGTTTGTCTTGACCCGCGGGGGGTGGTCCGGTAGTTATTCCTCCGGGCTTGTTGTCCGCGCACAAGGGAAGGGGTTCCACCGTGCCGCTCTGGTTCTACCCGGGCGCCTTGGCCAAGCCGGCCGATGCGTCTCTATTTGAGGACACTGACGCAAATTGGTTGGAGGCTCTCCAAGAGCCGGACATACTGGAGCCCAAAGAGAAGAAGCAGTCCTGGGCCGTCTGTGGCGGGGAATTCCTTCCCGGGACAGAGAGCAAGAATCAAGGCTCTGACAACCTCCTCAGTGCGCATGCGATGGTCCTCGACGTGGATGTGTGGCGTGACGACCGGCCGCCCTTCACGCTCGAAGAAATCCAAGAGAAGCTCTCTGGCTTTCGTTTTATCGCTTTCAACACCTTCTCATCGTCGGCCGCTTGCCTTTACTGGCGCATCATTCTCCCTTTCTCGAAGCCAATGCCCCCCGGCCTCTATCGATCGATGTGGGAGATCATAAACGAGCTGCTCGAGGGGACGATGGCGAGCAATACCGCAGACCCCGCGCGGTTGGGTTTCATTCACAGCATCAACAGCGAGAGCGCGCGCGGCAGCTACCGCTACCATATTGCGCGGGGACAGCGCCTCGATTGGAGCGATTTCCCTCTCGAAGATCGAGGCACCGCAGCACTGCAACGCGCGCTCGAGCCCGCAGACCTCAAGCTCGGGGAGGACTGCACCACGCCGGAGCAGGCTCTCAAAGACGCGAGACGATATTTCAGGCTCGTCGGAGAAGAAGTGCAGGCGGGCTCTCGCCACGCCGCTTTGTTGACCGCTTCGTGCAAGCTCTGGTGGGACTTTGCGCTCGAAGAAGACGGCGTGCGCCAGGTCTTGAGGATGATCAACAACAACTTCCCCGACCCTAAAGACGAGGAAGAGGTCGAGAAAGAACTTCTAGCGGGGTACGAACGCACAATAGGGAAGAACCGGGTCGAGCAGCCGGTTCTTTTTGGCCACGAGCGCGAGCCCACGGTGCGGATCACCAAACAAGGTGTCGAAGAGTTCGCCGCAAAGCTACGCCGCCGCAAAGCAGACAAAGCGCGCAACGTCGGGCTGCTCCTAAACAAAATCCTAAAAAAGGAGATCTTCTCGGAGCCGAACGACGTCCGACAGGCGACCTTCCGCGTCGTGCAAATGCTCTCTGAGGAGTTTTGGCAAGAGCCGCCTGAGCGCATCCTCGACCTCATGCTGCCCTCGTTGAAACTCCAACGGACAGACACGACGTCACCTGTGCAGTCAGACAAGGTGATCTTGAACCGCATCCGCTGGGTGCAAGAGGTCAAAAGAAAGCGCGTATCGGAGAGACTCAAAGACCAGGAGGACGTCCGTCGTATGCACATAGCAACGGCGTTTGACGATGAGAGAGACACCGGATACACGGCCGCGGAATACCGAAAATTTGTCGCGGACGGGCTGCAAAAGAACCAGTGGATTTTGCAGCGCGGGAAAAGTTATTACTTCTTCGTCGCCGGCAGCTACCGCGGGCCCTTCGAGGTAAGCGAAGCAAAAAATTTCGCGGCCGTCCTGCTCTCCCCTGCATACGACCGGGTCGCCGTAACCTATACCGACCAAGCGGGGCAGCCGAAAAGCAAAACCCTAGACATGCTCCTGCAAGAATACGGAACCTTTGTGACGAAGGTCGAGTACGACTTGACAGAACAAAGGACATCCGTCGACCGGTCGCGCCTCTCCATCGGCGTCGACCCTCAGCGCTACGAACTCGCACCAAGCTTTTCCGCGCGCGTTGACGATTGGTTGCGACTCCTCGCGGGCGAAAAATACGAAGCACTGCTCGACTGGTTGAGGGGGTTGCTCTACCTCGACCGCCCTCTCGCGAGCCTCTATCTCTGCCTCCCGAGCCAGTCGGGGAAGAACCTGCTCATGCACGGGATCGCAAGGCTCTGGAACAAGACCGGCCCGCGCGCGCTCCGAAACTTCGAGCCTGGCGATCTCGAGGATTGTCCCCTCATTTGGGCAAACGAAGCGCTCCCACGCTCCTGGCAGCGCGCGGACGGGTTCGACAAGCTAAAGCAGTTCCTCGACGAGTCGGCGTGGGCTGTGAAGCGCGTCTACACCGACAGGTACATCCTCAAAGGCCACGCGCGCCTCGTGTTGACGGGGAATCGGCCCGATCTGTTTTCCGCCTCCCGCGACGTGATGACGTCGGACGAGATCCGCTCCGTGCGAGATCGGGTGCTGCTCATTTACAACCAGAAAACAGAAGCGGCCGAGTACCTCAAAAAAATAGGGCCGTCACACCGCGCCTTTGTCGAGCAAGATGAGATCGCAAAGCATATCCTCTGGCTGCGCGACAACGGCGCGCTGAAACAAGAGCACCGGTACCTTGTCGAGGACCCGGACGAGCTTTTTTTGGACGTACTCGCTGTGACCGCGAAGCAGGCAGATCGGGTCCTCGACTGGCTCTGCGCCTATTGTTCCCAGAAAAGATTCAACACACCCGCTGTGTCGTCGAACGGCGAAGACATCTTTCTTGTCTCTGGGCTCGTTTTCGGGCTCTGGAAAAATTACGATTTGAGCAACCGAGGAATCCAAAAGCGCGTCCTCGACGCTGCGCTCGGGGCTGTGGCTGAGCTAGTCAACGTCGCCACACCAAAAAACAACATCGTTCCGGCCTGGCGCATTAGCGCATCACGCTTGCTGCTCTGGAGCAAGATCCACGAGGTAGATGTCGGAGAGATCGCCGACGCGCTGCCTCTGCTCAAACGAAAGCAATACATGCGCGAGGTGCCGACATGATCCTTTGGTTGGCTGTGACCGTCTATGAAAGCCCTCTAAAGCCCGAACAAGGGCCCAAAAGAAGGCTTCTCGAAACTTCTTGGCTTATCTCAGACGACGACGGCAAGAGACCACGGGCGCACATGACGGTGGTCCGTTCCTCCCTTTGCGCGAGCAGGAAACAAAAGAACCAAGAGCTTCTTCGTTGGTCGGAGGAGCATTTCCCAAACGTCCACGCAGCGATCGAAAGCAGCTTCGCGGACGGAGAGAAGAAAGGCGTGTCAGACGCGGATAAACTTTTGTGCATGGCCCTCGAAGAAGGGGACTGCCGCTGCTTCGTCGACGGCCAAGCTTTCGCGCCCCTACTCTTCCCCCGTTTTTCAGGGCTCGTTCGCGGCACCGTATGCGATATGCAAAGCCTTAGAGCGTTCTGCAAAAAACCAAATGACCTCCCTTCGTTTGCGAGAGCCGCAGAGCGCGCGGCGCACGCGCGCGCAGACTTTCTGGAGCTGTTTTGACAGAGCTTGTTTTTGAGCGCCTGTGTTTCAAAATCAGCAAGGAAGAGGAGAACGACGCCCCGCCTCGGCGAAAGGAGATCTTCGTTTGGAACCCTGACGGGTCGACCTACGGGGGGCCGCTCATTTCGGCATCTGCGTGGGGGTCGTTCGACCGGTGCCAGCGCATCTGGGCTTTCGACAAAATAGACAAAGTGCCTCGGGTAGAGACGAGCTACCAAAAAGAAGGGAAGCGGCTGCACGAGGAACTACTCGAAGGGTGGCTCTTGCGGCGAGAGATGCCCGTATCGAGATCAATTCTCGACGGGGGAGTGTTGCGCCTTTTCCCCGCCCCCCGCAAAGGCTTACGCGCTGAGGAATGCTTTGTCCTGCGCGTGTACGTCAAAGGGAAGCGCGGTGAAGGCGTCGTTTTCTGGGGGTTCAAAGACTGCGAATACGAGGTCGACGGCCAACCGCGTGTGAACGACCTCAAGACCACCTCAGACCTTCGCTGGCGAAAGACCCCCGGCGAGTTGCAGAACGACGTGCAGTGCGTGGTTTATGCCGCAGACCGCCTCGCTGAGTACCCTCACGCCAAAGAAATACGAATGGATTGGGTCTACATGACCCGAAACAAGCCCTACAAAAGCGAAACAACAGAAGTCACGATCACCAGAGAACTAATGTTGGCGAAGATGTCCGGCTTTCTCCCGAAAGCGCAGGAAATCCAAAAGATAGCGCTACAGGCGAGCGAGATACCCAAAATAAAGACAGAGAAAGGAAGCTATGCGGCGCTCTCCTTTCCGGCATCTACGTCGGCCTGTCAGATGTACGGAGGGTGCGACTACAAAAAACAAGGACTGTGCGAGGCAGGAAAGGGCCTAAAAGGCTTGCGCTCTCACTTCCTGCAAGATAAAGAATCAAAGCATAAGAAATCGAGGCGGCGTCTTTTGCGCGCCGCGCCCGACGACAAACGAGAAGCAACTAAAAAAGAGGAGAGAAAGATGGGATTACTGGAAGACTTGGCCGCGGGTGCGGGACCCGAGGCAGCAACGAAGGCGATCTCGGCAGCAAAAACGGCTGAGACCGTAGAGATCAGCGCTGACGACACCCAAAAAGCAAGTACGCCAAAGCCCCCGCGAAAAGATGATGCCGAAAAGAGCGCAGCAAGTGCTGTGCAGGCAGCTGTTGCGGGAAAACCCGGAAGCACTCTGGCCGGCCTTGTCAGACAGGCGCGCGGTGAGCCGCAAGACGAGAAAGAAGAAGCACCCGCCCCCGCGGAAGGGATAAACCCACCAGACGCAAGAGACCCAGAAGAAGTGCAGGCTGAAGCGGCAGCTCCGAAAGAGACGGCCGCGACAAAGAAGAAACGCGAGAAGGAAGAGAAAGCGGCGGCTGCGGAGGAAGCGCCGGCCGGGCGTCCCGCAGGCAGCAAAAACAAAAAGGTAGCTCTTACCAAAGCATTAATTTTGCTCGTTGATGCGGTTCCGCTCAAAGGTGTGCAGGCTGCGCCGGTCGAGGACTTGCTCGCCTCCTCGCGCGCGACGGTGGAGACCGACGCCGGCATGGACTACAGACTCATCCAATTCGACGGGCCTAAGATGTTCGGCGCACAGCTGCTCGAAGACCTCAAACACCAAGATTTGAAGGGGTTCTTCCACGTCAGCTCGAAGACGACTGAGAAAGAGGTGCTAGACAGCCTCATCCGCTGCGCGGACGTAGTGATCAAAGGCGGATTCTAGAAACGCAATGACCACGATCGGAAAAGCCCTGAGAAAGAAACGTGCAGGCTCGAGGATCGTCTCGCGCACGGCCGAGTTTCGGCGTGTCGAGGCACTCCCCCGCCGCACTTCTTTCACAGACTATTCGGCGGCGCTCACGGAGCTTTTGCGAAAGCCGGGCGGCACAGAAGTTCTGAGAAGCTCCCAGGCGTGGGGGCTGTGGGAGGCGGCGCAAGAGGGAGGGCTTATTGCCGTTTTCCCTGTGGGCGAGGGGAAGACCCTCCTAAGCGTCTTGCTGTCGTCGATCTGGCAGGTATCCCCCACGGTGATTTTCATGCCAGCGAAGGCGATACACGAGACAGAAAAGAAAAAGCTACCGCAGATGCGGAAGCACTGGAGGTTCCCAGAGCCCTTGCTTTTGAGCTACGAAAAGCTGTCTAAGTCTCAATACGCCGACTACCTCAACGATAAGAGGCCGCAAATCATCGTCTGCGACGAGGTGCACAAAATACGTAGGAGAAACGCTGCCAGAAGCCGAATCCAAAGATTCCTAAATGACTTCCCCAACACACACTTTGCGGGGTTGACGGGGTCGCTCGTAGAACAGAGCATTCGAGATTACGGACACACAATGGAGTTCGCGCTCGCGGAAAAAGCACCTATCCCCCGAACATGGTCAGACATCGAAGACTGGGCGGGGGCGATAGACGACGGCGTTGCAGAGGGAGACTATGTCCAACCCGGAGCGCTCCAAGATCTTTGTCGCGAGGGCGAAAGCGTTCGCGATGGGTATCGACGACGACTCTTAGAGACATCGGCCGTGTGCATTGTCGTCTCTCCAACGGCGGTCGGCGCCTCGCTCATCATCCGAGAGACGGTACCGAAAGTACCGAAGAAAGTGGAGAGTGCGCTAGGTAAGATGCGCAAGATTTGGGAAACGCCTGGCGGAGAAGTCGTGACCTCGGGACTGGAGTTCGTGCGCCACGCGAAGGAGCTGGCGCTTGGTTTTTATTACCGCTGGGTCTGGCCCGACGACGAGATCGATTTCGAGTGGCTCGACGCCCGGCGCGCATGGCGCGGGTACGTGCGGCATGTCATCCGGTATTCTAGCTCTCAAAACCCATTCGACACTGAGGAGCAAGTCAAGAAAGCATGCGAAGCGGGCACGCTCACGCCCCCAAACGGAGAGTACGACGAATGGTTCTCGATCGAAAAGCGCTCAGACCCCCAAACCGAATGTGTGTGGATTTCAGATTTTATGGTGAGATACGGACTGCGCTGGATCAAGCAGGCAGAGAAAAACAAAGGGAAAGACAAAGCGTTAGCAGGTATCCTGTGGGTCGGGCACAAATCTCTCCTTACCGCTTTTGAAAAAGAGGGGGTGCCGACATACGGAGGGGGAGACAACGAAATCCTAGAAGAGAAAGAAAGCTGCGTTGCCAGCATCGACGCGCACGGAGAAGCTAAAAACCTCCAGCACCAGTTCAGCCAAGCGTGTTACTTCGCCGTCCGCAGTAGCGGCGAGAAATGGGAACAGAGCCTCGGCAGGTTCCACCGCCCGGGTCAACCGGCCGACGAAGTGGTCGTCGATGTCCCGCTCCACACGATCGAGCGTTGGGAATCCTTTTCTCGTGCCCGCGCGCGCTCGAAGTACCAACAAGAGACAATGTCTTCACCTAAGAAGCTCTGTTACGCGCAGATCGACATCCGAGAGCCTTACGAGATCGAGGCGCTCAAACAAACCAAGTCTCCTCTGTGGGACAAAGACGCCGATTGGTCGGCAGGAGAGAAAGAAAATGACGATCAAGATCGATCCTGAAATCAGAGAATTTTTGACCGAGGAGGAAATGAGAGTGCTCGACCCGGCAGATGCCGAGATGCTCGGTGCCCTTCGTCTCTTCGGTCCGCAGACCTCATCTGCGCTCATGTCTGCTTTCCAGATCTCGAGGGGGACGGTTCACTTTCGCGTCAACCGCCTCGAAGGTCACTTGCAGGCGATCCAAGCTCCCGGCCGCGGCAACAATACGGTTTACGCGGCCCGGTAGAAAAACAAGCCGTTTTTGGCGAGAACGAGAAAAGAAAGAAGAATCGATATGGGTGTTTTTTCCGAAGCAAAAAAAGCAAGAGCTGCTGGCGGTCCGCGTGTGTATTTCGTGCCCGGAAACTACCTGCTCGCAATCACTAAGACCTCTTTCAAAGAGACGAGAAAGAAACTCGATGTTTTTGCGCCGGAGTTCTCTGTGGTGTCTTTCGATCGTGTGGAGTCCTCTCCGGAGATACCTCCAACGCCCGGAAGCTTCTGCAACTGGGCGACGCTTTCGAGTAGCGATATGTTCTGGTCGAACATCAAGAGCTACACGATGGCCCTCGCCGGAATGGACGACGAGGATAAGTTCGATAAGATCGTTTCAGAAGATGCCTATGAGGCATTTTGTGAGGCCGTGACAGGCGTCGACCAGGTTTCGACGGGTTGGCACATTAAAGCGCAATGCTTGGGAACAGAGGGTGACGACGGGGTTGTCCGCGTTTTCCCGAAGTGGATCGGCGTTCCTCTTGAGGAGCAGCCCGAAGCGGTCCGTCCTAAGATGCTTGAAGTCTTCAAGTCGCTTGTGGGTGCCTGATTGCGCCTGGCTGTCCTCGACTGCGAGACCTGGCTGCGCGGGCCGGGAGGTGGTGCACCGCCTCTTGTCTGTTTTGGCTGGGCTCGCTTCGAGGGCGGCATTCTATTAGATAAGGGACTCGTCACACACAAAGGCGAGTTTACGGAAGTGCCCGGCACGTTGGTGGCTGGAGGGCTCGTCGACCCGTCGCAGGTTGTTCGAGATCTGTTCGCGTGGGTGCGCGAGACATACGGCGTTTTTGCCAACCACCACATTCCCTTCGACTTTTCGGCGCTTTGTCATTTCGACAACAGTTTAATCGAAGACGTTTTCGCGATGTACGATGACCGCTTGGTCGAAGACACGACGCTTCGCGAATCGCTGATGGACATTGCGGCCGGATCGCTTGGTTTCTGGCGAGACGGGCGGCGAACGGCCGCAGGAAAGCAGGTAAAAAAGAAATACGCATTGGATTCTTTGGTCGAGTTCTATTTTGGCCGGGAGATGTCGGGCAAAAACACGGTGCGTTTGGGCTATCACGGCTTACACAATGTACCGCTCGCCGATTGGACAGACGAAGAACGGGACTACCCCGTCGACGATACTGTCGAAACAGGGCTGCTCTATTTTGCGCAGCAGGCCGATGTGGCTGAGGACAAAGAAGACGGGAAGATTCCCAATTCCCCGCAACAGGCACGGACGCACTGGGCGCTTTACCTCTCAACACTTTGGGGAATACGAACAGACAAGAAGAGGGTGCAGCTTTTCAAACACGAGCTGGAGGTGACATTCAAAGTGTTGACACGGGCGCTCGAATGCGTTGGCTTTGTGCGCTCGGCCGAGGAGAAAGGAAAGACCGGCTCCAAGAACATGGGTGAGATTAAGAGGGCGATTCTCGGACTCGCGGACGCATGCGGGTTCGAGCCGTTGCTCACCGACGCGGCGGAAAAAGACAAGGTGACGGCACACACCCTCAAGGACACAGAGGACCCGCTCAAATATTTGTCGACGAGCAAAGAGGCGATTTCCGATCTAACAGAAGCGGCCGGCTTCGGGTTGGGGAGCATCGACGAAGGGGAAGAAGGCGAGGACGACGGCGACAGCGAAATGTCCCCCCTCGCGCTCGGGCTCTTGCTCGCCAAGAGTTTGATAGAGGAGATGGGCGAGAAAGAGGTGACGCAAGAAACAAAAGAAAGATCGCTCCCGCTCGTGCCTTTGCATATGTCAGTGCAGAAGCTTTTGAAGACCTACGTACCTGTTCTCGAAAGCGGGTTCTACAACTGCATCAACCCCGAGTGCCGGCCGCTTATGGCGACAGGCCGCGTCAGCTACGCGAAACCGAACTTGACGAACCTACCGCGCGCGCCTGGCGTTCGCGAGTGCTTCATCGCTCGGCCGGGCTACACGCTCTGTACGGTCGACTACGAGGCGCTCGAGCTACACACGCTGGCGCAGGTTTGCTTAAACCTTGTTGGCCATTCCCGTCTCGCTGACGTGCTCAATAGCGGCATGGACCCCCACCTGCTCTTTGCGACAGACCATTTTTTGAAAGACGTCAGCTACGAAGAAGGCAAGCTAATACGCAAAGACGAGGCGCACCCGATGCACTGCCAAGTGGTGGGCGCTCGCGACCGG
>Ga0256830_1000415_pt1 | contig 35013 bp, 56 predicted proteins | sample 128326metaG_FD_190537 | JGI IMG/M metagenome (GOLD analysis project Ga0256830, IMG submission 190537) | Hydrothermal vent microbial communities from Lau Basin, Pacific Ocean - 128-326 | ecosystem: Environmental > Aquatic > Marine > Hydrothermal vents | place: Pacific Ocean: Lau Basin | collected...
TGTTGTCTCCTGGAACGTTGCATGGAGAAGTGGATTCTTGGCAGTTAAGAAGAAAAAGAAATGAAAGAGTATTTTAACCCATTTGGGAAGTTTTTTTGGTCAAGGGTTCTCTCACACTTCCCTAATACCCTCATTATCCTGGGCTTGCTTTCCCTGGTAGGCTGGAGCTTGTATATGTATCACCAGGGAAGGCAGGCAGGGATAAGCTCTGTTACCCCAGAGGGATGGGTAAAAGCCGAGAAAAAAGTTTTTAACAAAACAAAGGTAAATGTTCCCGGGGCTAAAGAAGTTTTAGAAATCACCATCAATCCTAAAGAGGTCAAGAAAAGCGTTAAGCAGTCAAAGCCGTTAAAGGTCGTAGTTGCCAGGCGAGAGTATGATTATCTCGGCAGAAAGCCGGAAATTGAAAGTTTAACGGTATCTAATGCAAGCTCTCTTTTTGCTCCCAGGCTTGGCGTTATTGCCACTAATCAGGGGCTTGGCGTGGATTTACAAGTGATTAAGTGGCAGAGGCTTACCGGTGATATAATCGCTACCCAGAGGCCATTTCTGGGGGTAGGAGCGGGATATTATTTAACCCAGAGTATTAAGGCAGAAGTAGGCGGGGGGGTAGTGCTGGATAGCCAGGCACAAGCCCCAGGATTATTTGTCGGATTGTCTTTTATGTTCTAAGGGTTTATAGGCTTCTATTATATTATCACCCTTAATAGTAATTGCCAACTCCTCCTCCTGGATAAACTCCCGCACTTCCTGCTCAGTGGGAAAGCTAAAGGTGTGGGTTAATTGAACATACCATCCATCAGCGCATTTATAGGCTTTAATGAATTTCATAACTCAACCCCCAGATAGTCCAAAATCTTCTCTATCTTTTTTTTCAGCGCTTCCACTTCTTGTTTGAGCCGTGCTATATCCAAGTCACTCTGTCTCACGTCAACCAGTGGAACTTGTCCCTCTATCGCCTTTGCAGGGCAATCCCATTTATGCCCTCCTGTTGTAGTCATGTTACAGTAAGGACAACTTTTAATCATGGTTACTTCCCTTTTTATCCTCCTCCGCCGCAAGGTAAAAGCCTGCCAGAAATAGCATGGCCGGGAGTATCCAAAAACCCCATCTAAATGAATAAGTATCATTAGGAATATTGACCTTGAAAACGAACTGGGAATAAAAGTAGATTGTACAGTTTGTAAGCACACCTATTGCCCCGCCAATGATTCCTACCAAAAATGCTTTCATAAAATCTATCATTTGCTCAGCCCTCCTTCTCATTTCCTCTGGATGGAAGCACTTCAACTCTCAAGCCAATACCATTTTTAGGTAACCACCTGCTTCCAATAAACTTTTTAATTTTTATTGCGGTTGGAGTTTCTTCAATAACCCTAACCTCTTTAGTAATATGCCACAGACCTATTTCAAAATCTCTTTCTCTAACCAACGCCCTTTTCATTTTCCCTTCTCCTTCAACAACCAAAGATTATCACTAACGTTGCCGATTATTTTACATCTGACTGCCCTTAGAGAAACATCCATTTCTCCAACAACAAAGCACCCATTTTTAAACTTTACCATTCCCACTGGTTCTTTTATTTCACTCCACATCTTGAACCCATCATGGGAAACCTTTTTCACAATATCCCACTCATAAATCTCTTTACCTTCCCATTCTTCTTTAGTTTTTCCTTTATCCAACCATTCTCTCTGTTCTAACCTCAACTCCTCCCACTTTGCTTTGTCTTTCAACCCTGTATATTGCCCAACGGTTTCGGGAAAAACCTCATGATAGCCCACAATTCCCGGGATAATATTACCCACTGGAAATATGCCACTATCTTTCAGGTCTATAATATAAACCTTCTGATTGTAAGGGTTTTTATAATAATACCCATAAACCCACTCACCATTATCTTTTCTTTTACCCCTGAACTTAATCTCTCTCATTCTCCACCTCCTGATTTTTACACTGTTCACATAAAAACTTCCAATCTGCCTGATATACATCCTTTCGTGATGTTGGCTTAATTCTGGTTAATATTGTGGTTGCCCATTCCTGATAACATGTATCACATAAAACCGTCTTTTCCCTGACTTTTGCAAGAACTATACTCACTTTATCCATCGTTCTCCTCCCCATCCTTCTCAACATTTCTTCTCTACAGGCATTCCAAATACCTGCCCCGCACGAACAGGCTTCTTCCCGTGGGCTACATTCACAATTCATTTCATTAGGCACTAAAGAACGGGCGTAGGTTTTGGCATATTCCTTAAAAAACTCAAATAATGCCTCAATTTCGCAGCTTAACAAATAATCTGCATCTACCAAACATTCTCTAAGCCTTTCCTTAAATTCTTCAATCTCCATCCTTCACCCTCCTCTTTATATCCTGGCAACGGCTCGGTATAATCGGTAGAAGCTGACCATCTGTATGGTTGTGGATGGATAACATCCGCCGCATTACTGCCACATCGTGGACAAGGAAGGTAGCCCATACTTGGAAACATATCACAAATAGGGACTCTATCATAAATCATCCCACAATTTGCACATTTTACTCGCATTTCACTCCTCCTTAAAAAAGCATTTTCTTGTAATGCTCACGATAATCATCTAAAAACTTATCTTTCCTTTTTCCTGTCGTTGGTATCATCCTTCACCTCTTCCTTTTCTGCATGTAGGCATGCTGAACATCTAAAACATTTCAATCCATCTTTCTGTAAAAGAACTTTCTCCCCGCCTAAAAAGGAGAATAGATTACAGGTTGACATAAATAATATGTAGTTATCAGGCATGATATATGGACATTTAGAACTACAATATTTCCCTACTGTATAAATTTCCGCTTCAATCCTGATTTTTTTCTTCATACTTCACCTCCATACCTGTTATCATTCAACTTTCAACTCCTCTCCAAGTTGCCCTCTTAAAAATATCGTGCCTTCAGGACATTTATTAAGCCCTGATGCATTACAATCCGCCGGAGCATCGTCCCAATCATCACCCCAACAATCTGTTAATTTAGCCTCTTTGGGGATTAGGGCTATTATTAACATAGGCTTTTCTTTTAATAGCCCGGCCTCAGCAAGGGACATAACCTCTGCTTGAGATACCATGGAATTGGAAAGGCTATCACCCCGAAAATAAGCAAGTTTATATTTCGCCAGGTCAATATTACCAATTCTCATTTCCGATGTAATTCTTTTAATAAATTTTCCTACCAGTTCTTCTTCTTTTCTACAACACTTATATTGCTCCCCAATTTCTGTATTCTTTGCTGTTGCCCTAATTGCACTAAGTTCAGTTAAAAGAGACCTTATTTCTATACAAATCCTCTCCTCTAATTTCATTTCTCTCCCCTCACTTCTCTTTTATTCCAGTCTTTTACAACCCCATAATATTTTAAACTTGCTGTAACTTCAACTCCTATATAGCCAGATTCTGAGGCTGATTTGCCATCAATAACTAAGTTATTTGGAGAATAAGAATGAGGTTTTAATTCAAGCGGTAAATCTTCTTTACTAAACAATATTGTAGCATATCTATTTTCTATTGTTGCACCACAATTTGTACATCTCAATACAATAGTAGTAATGTCAAGAGGTCGTATTAAATCTGTCCCACCACAAAATGGGCAAGGTTTTAAAATATCATAATTCATCTCTCTCCTCCCTTATCTATCCATTTCCCAACAACCCTTCGTCCGCAATCAAACTCAATTTTAAATGACCCAACACGGGCTAAAAACCTCAACCCTCTCGCATATGTAGATACACCGAAAGAGTCGCCCTTATCCCCACTCACAGTGCAGGCCTGGCGGAGACAATCATAAAGTAATAACTCTAATTCTTTAATCTCGCTTACCCTACTCAAAACAGCCTCCTTTGCCTTTTCTCCTCCTCAGGTATCGCATACCAGAACCGATACCAAGGGGGAGCGTCTGGAAACTTTGAGGGCACTTTCTCCCTGAAAAGCACAGGGGTCATAAAGTTAAGCGTGAGGATTTTCCCGTCCACATCCACCACTGCCTTATACCCCTGCGCCAGGTAGCCCCGTATCCGGTCGTTTAGCGAAAACTTTTTACCATGCGGGCTATGAATCTTGATATACAGCCGCCTGCTCACGGGGTCAATTCTCACCGGTTGCCCTCGTAGTTTCAAGGTTATTAACTTGCTCCTTCCCATTCTTGCTTACCCCACAGCTTCTGCAAATCTACACGCTAAAAACTTCGCCTTCTCCTCAGAATCTATATGCAACCACCCATTCTTAAACCATCCTCTCACTATTTCTATGTCCTGCTTTTCCTTTTCATACGCCATACATCCTTCAAGCCAGCCGTGAGAAAGTATCACCAAATCTGGATTATATTGTATTTTATCTCCTACTTTGAACCCAAATATAGCCCTGTGCGACCACCCATACCATTTTTGCTCTTTTTTACAAAACCCAATACTACAAACACGGTCTTTCTTGTGCGCCTTCTCTGGGAGAATGCCCTTTTTAACACAGAGAAAATGAGCAGTTTTACTATTGCCGATGTAGTCTCCATCATGGTTATATGCCACAGTCATCCAAACATTCCCTACCAATTCTCTCTGTAGAATATATCCAGCCTTAAACTTCTTAGTCCATTTCACTTGTTTACAACCTTCATAAATACTCTTTACTCTCATGTTATCACCCTCCTTATTCCCATAAGTATATCCTCAATCCCCTTTTAGGCTGATTAACTAACCACTTAACATCTACCTTTCCGTCCTCTGCAAGTAGCCCCCAGCGTTTCAAAGCACCGATAACAAGCTCTTCGTTCCTGGCCTCCGCCTTCCCCGGGTAACAAAGCTCTACACAACACTGCTTAAAACACTTCCACTCGCTTACCCCCTGCCGGTTCAGTGCATCCTTAATCACCCAGTTCCAGATACCCTTCATTTCCAACTGCCTCTCCCAGGACATCTCTAAAAACCGTTGTTCCGTAGGTGGCAGGTAGGGGCTAAATAAGATTAAATCCGCCCAATTAGTCTGCATTTTCTCCTCCTTCCCATAGATATATTTTTAACTCTTTCTTTTCCTGCTTTAGCTTCACATCCCAATTTACCTCAATATCCTTCACGCTATCATCTTTAATGAGTCCCCTATTTTTCAGGGCGTCAAGAATAATTTTCATGTTCGCATTATCCTTATCTCGCCTGATATTATCCTTGTAGCTAAATACCACATACACTTTCTTATACTGTGTTTGGGGGTAACCTTTAATCCCTGCACGATTTAAGGCCTCATAGATTACCCAATTCCAAATACCCCCTAACTCCCTCCGTTTAGCCCAGTGCATACGCATGAATTTGTTCCAGGTAGGGGGCATATCAGGGGTAGTTAAAACTAAGTCAGCAGTTTCAGTTTTCATTTTTACTTCTCTCCATGCTTTCCGTTAGAATTTCGCTAAACTTCTCAGGAAGTGATGGGCTAATCACCATAGACAGGTAAGGCTTTGCAATCTTTGGGTGTTTCCTCAACAGTTCTGATACACAGATAGCCCCATCTTTTACCCACTCCTCGCCCAGCCCTGGCAGTTTTTCAAACCACAGTTCGGGAATGGGGTTGCCGTCCCTGTCAAAGCGGGGAGCGATATACACTTTCACCTTGTCGTTTTCAAATATTTCCTCCTCTTTGGTGGTAGGCTCTTCTTTCTGTTCTTCTTTTAGTTTTTCCTGCACCCCTGCTATATCATCCAGCCAGTTCACTACCAACTGTTTCTCATCGTTGGTTAATTCCTTAGATGATTTCTTATTAAAGTTATACTTAAGGAATTCACGATATTCTTCATCGGGCACTTTAGTAACAGAAAGCAGGGTATGAATTACTTTTATTAGCCGTTTACTTTCTCTCTCTATCTCCTCAGCGGTAGGCTCTGGTTCTTCCCCTACAATTTCCTGTGCCTCCTGCACTTCCAAGTTCTCTGTAACCTTTGCGTCTTTGGGGAGTGGGGTTTCTGGCACTATATCAATCACGTCTCCAAATTCCTCTATATCCTGGGTAAACAATTCACTAAGCCGTCCAGCGGAGAGGGCAGCGTCAACCAAAGACCGCTTTTTTGCCATTTTTAGTAAGGTATTTACCTGGCTGTATATATCATCATTTTCTATCCTGTAAACATAATACTTCTTCCCACTCTTAGCTGTTTTTAGCTTCTTCACCAACGTGTTTTTTGCTATCCCAGCAGGCACTTCACTCTCAAATACCCACCTATACCGATACTTGCTTTCCTTGCTATTACAACTCCCCAATCCCGTGGAGACAATCTTACCGCTTGCAATGTTACGTAGTGTGCATTTCACGGTATAGTGGAAAAATGGTTTATCCCAGTCCTCAACAGAATTAAGAATCTCATACTCATCACTCAACCCCAGCAATTTAGCAATCTTCTCCGCTCCCGGCTTTAATAGGGATGGCTTATCACACCCGGGTATTTTCCCGAAATCATGCCCCTCTTTTAGGCTTTTCCTAACTAAGGATTGAAAATTCTGTATTGCCTGCAACCGTTGCTTAACCTCCTGGGTAGAGGGTAAGGTAGCGTCCTTGTAAATTACAACCTCAGTAGCCTTCTCCTTCACCATATCACTCCTCCTTTAGCTCAAATAGAGCCGCTATTAAATCATCCAGCTGGTCAGGGCGTATCGTTACACCCTGCTTGCTTATCTTCCATTCTCCCGTTTCCTTGTCCTTGTAGAACGTTCTTATATCAATGTATTTATAGCCTTTATATTCCTTCTTCTCTATTCTGATTTCCTTAAAATCTGTCTTTTTAATTGTTGGCACTCTTAACCTCCTTGATATTCTTCTGTATATTTTTCTTGCCGTTGTAGATAGTAAGACAGGCAAGGAACAGGGAGAACGGGGTCTCAATATCCTTAACCTCATAAGGCAGGAAACTACCATCGGTTTTGCCAAGGTGAATGATAAAAGCCTGCTCCACCTGCTTCCCGCTCATAACCTCATATGCCTTTACATAAGCAGAAATTTGTAAATAGCTTTCAAGGTAAATACCACTCCCTGATTTCCAGTCCAAAACAGTTAGCTTACCGTCCAACTCCCCCACCGTATCCAGTGTCCCAGCATAATTCAGCGTTGGATGGTATACAACCTTTTCGGTTGCAATAGGCTTAAACTCATGTTCGTTAAGCCAGCTAAGGAAGGCGATAAACCCAGCCTGCACCTTCCCATCTTCAATGCTCAAGTCAACCTTTTCACCAAGCAAGTGCAGGTGGATTAAATCGTGTATGCGTTTCCCAATATCGGCCTGCTCTTTTGCCAGTTCATCAGCATATTCCTTTGCCTTACGAAATATCTCTAATGCCTTTTCTTTTGTTAAATCGTCCGCCCTTAACTGTGGAAGGTGTGCCCCGATATAACCCACCGTAGTTTTTATCTTCCAGTTATTTAAGCCTGGTTTATCTAACACACTATTTATGGTAGTTACCCCAGGGACATATATTTTTTTATCATCTTCCAGGTAATAATACCTGTGTGAGGCCTCATCTAAAAATACCTCTCTCATACTTCCTCCAAACAGAACACACAGTAGCCGTTCTCTATCCCATTCCTTTTGCACTTCGGGCAGAGGGCAACCTCCTCCTCATTTTCATCATCAAATGCCGGCGGCTGTTTCGGGAATGCCGGATTCTCCCAGCCGCTACCCAGGAATTGTAGGTCACGGAGTCGCATACCTCTCCCCCTTCCTTCTCGGCTTGCCATAGCCAATCACTTCATCAACGGCCTCAATGAACCACTTAGCCTTCTCTTTGGCGGTGATGAGGTTTCTCTTGTTCATATCCTCTACTATCAATCTGGCCTTTACTTTCAACATTTCAATCCCCTTTTCCCAGTGCTCTTCCCATTCTTGTTCAGTCATCATCTCCTCTCCTTTCTCACTCCACCAGCCCCAGCCTCTTAGCAGTTTCCAGGCTAAGCGGTTTATCAACCTTTTTACCGTTTACCTTGATTTCTACCTCCACCCTGGTCTTTTGTAAAGGGCGGGCGTATTTGTACCCAGAGGTGGCGAAATTCTTTCCCCTTTTAAAATTGTTAACATCATAATCAACTACAACACAATAGGGAAAATCAGCGCCATCTAAATATCCAATGTAAGGAAGGATAAACCATTGCATTCCATTATTACTCACCTCAATCTCATCCCCATACTCAAAGGCATAGCCTTCAAGCATAGCGTCAGTCCAAGCCCACTTACCATTATCCTCTTCTATGTGATAACTGGTGTAATGCACTTCCTTAATCGTAACAACCTGCCCGCAGAACCTTTTCATGTCTGCCACCAAATCACATTTTATCGTCCCATTTGGCTTTACCCCAAACTCCCGCTCCAGCGCCTTTTCTTGCCTTACCCTAACCTTATCACCTACCTTGAATTTCATCTCTTCCTCCCGTTCTTAAAACTTTCCACAATAGTTACAATTGCGAACACGAACCCGAATGTGCCCACAATCACCAGGAATATATTTTGAAATACCGTCATATCGCCCTCCAAAATTTCTTAAACCTCTCCGCCACTCCCTGCCAGCCTTCTTCTATGACTATGCAGAAAGTAGCAAAAAGGCTTTCCAAAAACCAGAAAAATATCAGGTCTAACATGAAAAACCCCTTGTCCACAGTTTAAAACTGAAATTAAATTTTAAAATAAGTGTTAGTAGTCGGGTAAAATATTTTAGGTGTAAAAACTCCTTTATTATAATTTGTTTTTTCTTACTTAAATTTCCCATCTTTCCATAACCTTTTCATAAGTTCCTTACTTCTTAACTTTTGCTCCTCGCTCATCCTACGAGGCCGGGAAATTTTAATCCACTTTTTAGGAACATGATATTCTTTCCCATCCACCCGTCCATTTCTACTTTTTGAAACACGGACAGGTTTTATCCCCAACTTTTCTAACCGTGTCCATATCCTCCTATGACATGAATACACCACGGCAAAATCATCTGCATCTGTCCAGTTTATGATTGTCTCTTTTTCTTCCGCTAACATCATTCCCTCCTTATAACCTTATCCTCGCCCCGAAAGCGTTTCGCACTTTTTCTATTAAATCAAAGGAGATATTTTTCTTCCCCTTCTCAATTTGCGAGACCATTTCTTGACTAATGTCCAGGCGTTCCGCAAATTCAGCCTGGGAAAGACCTAATGCTTTTCTAATTAAAATCATTTGCTTTCTGATTTTCTCTTGTATCTTATTCTTCTTCATTTCTCAACCTCCATCATAACTCATATTAACATATAGTTCTTCACTTGTCAAGGGTTTCCGGTAAAAGTTATCCGGCCTTTCAGCACTGCGGTTTAAGAATTTTTCTAAAAGGTTTATCCGTTTTTTGCACTTGACAACTTGGAATAGGGGTTATATTATGAGGTATGGAATTAAAAGATATAATCAGGAAAGTCAGGCTATCACTGAGATTATCGCAGTCAGAGTTTGGAAGGCGGATTGGGGTTTCTGAGTCCCTGGTGTGTAGATGGGAGCGGGGCAACCGGAAGCCTAATTACAAGCATATACGAAAAATAATTAAAACCTTCCAGCTTGACCCTAAGATATTTTTTCAGTAAGTAGGGCTTGACAGGGAATGTGAAATATGGTAGAGTTAGGTAATGGAGAGTGATAAATTCCTTTTAGCGAAAAATAACGGGGGTAGTGTTCTGTTTTTCTCCCATCTTGGGGGACACTCTCCATTCACTACTCCCGTTTACTTTTTCTAAGGGGGCTACGTGGCTAATCCGCAGAGGGAAAATGGACACATAGACATCGCTAATGAGATTGCGGAGTTCTTAGCCCGATACCGGCTCTCCGGCCAGGAATATCAAGTCCTGTGGGTAATCTGGCGTAAGACTTGGGGATGGCACAAAAAGAAGGACGCTATATCTCTCTCCCAAATCGCAAAAATGACAGGCATGAAGCGGCCTGCAGTAGTTAGGGCACTCAACAAGTTACTCCAAAAAGGTGTTATCAAAAAAGATAACAGTTACGTCCGAACATATAGGTTTAATAAGGATTACGAGACTTGGAAAAGTAGTATCAAAAAAGATACCTGTTATCAAAAAAGATACTGGGGGGGTATCAAAAAAGATAACAAAACTGTTATCAAAAAAGATACATACAAAAGAAAACTAAAAGAAACTATTACAAAAGAAAACATACATCCCACTTCTAAAAAAGCGGGAGGGGTGAGTTTAGAAAATCTTGAAATGCAGGTAATGGCTTCGCCTTACTTCACAGATGAGGACAACTTCTTTTTCTCTGAACGCAAGATACAGTATTTCATGGATATGCTTAACCGGTTAGGGAAGAAGAAGGCTAATAGTTTTACTCCCACGCAGATTATCGTTGAGTTTTATAAACAACTTAAGCGATTTGTAGATGATTACGGTGTGAATGAAAAAGCGTGGGATAGGATAAATTTCAAGCGGTTTTCCAAGAGTGCCTCGCAGATGTTTAGTATTGGTAATGAGGATATAGTTTTTACTTTATCCCTGCTTTACCGGACAGCGGCACGGTTGCAGACTAAGAATTTAAGCTGGACGCTTGAAACGTGTGTTAAAAATGCACCGGAATTATTGGTTGAGTTTAGAAGGGAGGATGAGTGATGGACTTAAAAGAGTTGAGGGTTATTTATCACAACAAGAACCCTTTCAAGGGGTTAGTTTATAAACGGTTGCGAGATATACTTGCACAAGTGGATTTTGAGTACGAAATATATCATAGGATTGAGGGGGATATAGAAAAGTTATTTGCGCCCTGGGAAGTGGAAACGGTAAACAAGGGGTTACAATATAATCTTAGTATTAAAGATGAGAGCGTGGGATTGTGGGTTTATGGAACGAATATCTCGCACTTTCGTTTTTTGAGGCAGATGGAGAAGTTTTATAAGGGGTTCGGGTTGCCTTTACCGCAAGGGGTAAAAGATACCCTGGAGCGGTTAAAAGCGGCTATAATAGAGCAAAGGGAAGCGCTTTGCTTGACAAAGCAGAAACGGGCAGAGATAAGAAGGAGGCTACCTAAAAAGCAGCGGAAGAATGAGGAAGTATGAGGAATGTGTTAGTTTTTAGAAAGAGGAGGATGGTATTGTGGGCGTAGATTACCGGAAGTTAAAGCGGGAATTTTATACCACTCGTGAGGTTGCCAGAATTTTTGGCAGGCACATCAGGACAATCCGGCGGTGGATATACGAGGGGAAGTTAAAATCAATCAAGCATTCAAAAAGTAATCACCTTATCCCTCGTGCAGAGATAATTAGAAAAGTTAATGAGTGGTTAGAATAGAAAACCCCCGCCACGATGACCGCAACGGGGGATTTTTCTACTACTCAACAAGGAATTCGTCCAGGGGCTCTTCCCCTACTCTCAACCCGCACACCGGACAACACGTCCAGTTTTCAGGGGCAAGGAAGATGTTCTCGCACTCAGGGCAAAGCACCCGCTCAAGTGTGAGCGAGTCTTCTATTGCCCGCCTTACCAGGAAGGACATGGAGACCTGCTTCCCCACCATCCTGGTTTTGGCCTGCGCTTTTTCAAGAAGCCCTTGCCACATCTCCCCCGGGATGGGGAAATTTAGTTGCTTTTTATCCTTCATTGTGCACCTCCGGTTTGTATCTGGACAGGTACTTCTATATCCTCAAAAAGATGGATAAGCAACCTCAATCTCAAGAATATCAATTGTGTTATCGGGGTTTTCTTTCTCAAATTCAAACGCAATAGACCTAAAGGCGAAATTACTTATTTCTCTCATTGTAACTTTATAGGTATTGTAGAGTTTATCAAAGATACTCTTGAGTTTATTTTCTGTGATATTGTTTAGTTCTTCTTCTGTTGTGCTATAAAATTTTCTTTCCATCCTATCAGGATTGAATTTTATAAAATTGTTGGGTAGGTTTTTTTCTAATGCTTGCTTGACAGTAAGTAAAAAACTATCAGATACTTTCTGGGTTTTTTCGCCTGACTTCTTTATGTAATTCCTTACATCTACCCATACTCCGATTCTTCTCATCTCACACCTCCTTTTCTCTCTTCGTCCACAAATTTCCCACCAGGCCATAGTTGAACCCCTCACAGTTGGGGCACACCCAAGTGGGCACATCTGGTTCACCCTCCTGCCAGGAGCTCCGCCACTCGAAATGGTCAGGCTCTTCGGGGAGTTTGGTATCACAAAGTATACAGTATCCTTCCCGGAGCTCTCTCCTCACTTGAGCCTTTACAACCTCTTCCACCGAGGTGTCCTCATCCGCATAGATGAGGATGGGGTGTTTTAGAACGTGATGGGTTAATGAGTATCCCACCCTAGGGGAGACCAAGTATACATCGAACCCCCCCTCCCAATCGCCTCTAAAAATCCACGCTTCGTAAAACGTGGTTTCAGAGGGTGTGTGATTAAAAACGAAGGTGGTGGGGATAATGTCTACAGGACGAGGAGCTGCTATAAGCTCCACGGGCCGGGAATATTTGTAAATGCCCTCTTTGAGGGCAGTGATGAGGTCTGTAGAGACCTCATAGTAGTCTCCACAGCCCTTGAGGTGTTCGTCCTTCACCTCCCTTACCCTGCCCCCTTCGAGGAAGTAAGGGCGGGTGATTTCTATTGCCCTCACCTTCTCCTTGAAGGTAGGGCGGTTCTGGTTGAAATCAAGATTTATGTGTTTCATCTCACACCTCCGGGTCTCTCCCCCTCTTCCATCACCAGGGCAGGACGGGGAGTTTTTCCTGCTCTGTTTTCCTTTATTCCTCATACTACTATTCTACCATACTATTGACCTTTTGTCAAGTGTTTCAAGGGGATTTATCCGTTTTTTCCCGTTTCTCTCTTAAATATTTAATATATATAACAAGCTATAATTATATATATTATTATTAAATATATAATATATAATAATCTCTTACTATTATACTGTAGTTAAAATCTCTTAGTTAAAATTAAAATATTAAATTATAATTATTAAAATTATATCTCTCTAAAATATACTCTATTTAATTTTTTTATTTTTCTCTCTCTATCTCTTCTCTATATATTTATTTATTTTAGTTATTTTTTTTAAATTCTCGGATAATAAAGGACAATATAGGTATAGACAAGGTTTTAAGATAGAGTTATAAAAGAGTATGAGACAAGAAAATAAGAGTATGAAAGATACATACGAAGAAGATATAGAGATATTACTACAAGATATAGAGAAAAAGATAGCTAAAAGAATAGTAGAGATAGAAAAATATATTTCAAGAAGAGATATAAAGAAAGCATGTCTCACAGCAAAGACAAGAGCGATGAGAGACCTCCATCATATTCTTTCACTCCGACAAGGAAAACCCACAGAAATTTCTCGGGATTTGAGTGTTGAAGTAGTGCTTTCAGAAGAAGAAGAGGGCGTAAGTGATGATAAAACGTAACTTAGAGCCATTTAGGTCGGTTAAGAAGGATTATGTAAACTTTAAGTTTGTTAAATTTCATTATGTGGACAAGGCTTTTTTGAACCTAAAAATTTCCACCCGACCAATTATATTCATTTTGAATTTTAATTTTAGTTTTATGTGCTGGATGTTTTGTTTTTGACAATAGAATTGAAATTTGAGGGTAGTTTGAAAGGCAAATTTAGTAGGAATCAGGGAAAATGAAGATAAAACTCACTCCGAAACAGACAAAATGTTTTCAGGCGCTTAGGAATCCCGGGGTGCGGGAGGTGCTGTATGGCGGAGCTAAGGGGGGAGGAAAGAGTGTTTTCGGGTGTTACTGGAGCTTTGTAAGGGCTATAGAGATAGCGAATCAGTGCCATGTTGAGCCGTCCAAGTATCCTGTGCCCGTAGGGTTTATGGGGAGAAAACGGGCGGTTGATTTCAATGATACCACCCTGGAGACCTGGAAACGCATGATACCGGCTGGAATGTATAGGCTGAGCGAGCAAAAGAAAGAGATTGTAATTGGGGAAAGAGTAAAAATCCTCTACGGGGGATTTGATGACAGGGAGTTGATAAGCAAATTTAACTCTGCCGAATTTGCCTTTTTCTTCATAGACCAAGCGGAAGAAATCTCCAGAGATGATGCGGCACTTCTCAGGGGCACGTTCCGGTTGACCATGAATGGGGTTTACCCTGATTATCATGGCCTCTGGACTGCCAACCCTGCACAGTGCTGGCTGAAAGAAGAGTTTATCAATTCGCACTCTCCTGATAAGGTGTTTATTCAGGCACTTCCATCCGACAACCCATATCTCCCAGAGAACTACACAAAGACCTTGCAAGACGCATTCTCACACCGTCCAGAACTTTTAGAAGCATACTTGAAAGGGAGCTGGGAGGCTCTTGAGAATGCCAACACGGTGATACAGCGGAAATGGATAGAGAATGCACTTACACGCACTTTCATCTCTCCTGAGTTGAGAAAGCTACTTGTATGCGACCCTGCGACTGAAAGAGGGGATGATGAGAGCGTGATTTACTACCTTGAGAACACCGACATCAAGGAGGAGTGGATATTTGGCCGGATAGACGAAATGGAGCTTGCAGGAAGGTTGCATATTTATGCCCGGGAGCGTGATGTAGATATTATCGTAATAGATGGCATAGGGGTTGGAGCAGGGATAGCAAGCCGGTTGCGAGAATTTAGGGAGAATGTGTTAGATATACAATCTGCCTCACGTGATAATGTGCCAGACCAATATTATAATCTTAGGGCACAGATGTGGTGGGAAGCTGGTAAAAAGTTCCAGATAGGCGAAGTTTCACTTTCACACAATGACCCAGAGCTTGTTAAGCAGTTATCAAGTGTGGAATATCTAATCAAGAATGGCAAGATACTGATTGAGCCTAAGAGAGATGTTAAGAAGAAGCTGGCGGGGAGGAGTCCCGACAGGGCTGATACGTATGTTATGGGTTTACATGCCCTCAAGTTTGCCAGGCCAGTGAGGCGTGAGAAGCGGGATGGGTACAGGGAATGGAAAGAGAGCCTGGAGGATAGTTATTCGTACATGGGGGTATAGCAAGTTAATAGGGGGTAAAGATGGCAAAATGGATACAAGAGGCAATTAAAAATCCTGGTGGGCTGCACAGGATGTTAAAGATAAAAGCAGGCCAAAAGATTTCTACTGACCTGTTGAGAAAGAATATAAGCAGGTTACAGAAGAAGGCGAAGAAAGGGAAATTGTCCAAGAGTGAGCGATTATTTTTACGCCGGTTGATTCTTGCGAAGACACTGCGGAAATTTTCACATAAGAAGAAGAAACCAAAATCACAATTAGAGAGGGTTTTAAGTTGAGTGAGATACTTTCTACTCTAAAAGATTTCTGGAAGACTGCCGAGGACGAGTGGGCTGAATGGCGAGAGCGGGCAGAGAGAAACTATAAATTTGTTAAGGGTGGAGAATACCAGTGGGATAGTGCTGATTTACAAGCGTTAAAGAGGCAGAAGAAGCCGGCATTAACGTTTAATAAGATTCGTCCCATTATCCGTAACCTTTCAGGCTACCAGAGGCAAAACCGTGAAGAGCAACGAGTATTAGCCAGGAAAGGCGGGTTAAGTGAGCTGGCGGAGGTTTTTACTGAGTTACTAAAATATTTCTACGATGCGAGTAATGCGGACTGGGAACTATCAACGATGTTTATGGATGGGCTGATTGCTGGTAAGGGATGGATAGCACTGGATATTGACTATTCACAAGACCCGATTACCGGTGATTTAGTTATTTCCCGCCAATCGCCACTGATGGTGTATGAAGACCCGACCTCTTCACGCTATGACCTTTCAGATGCGAAGTTTATTATCCGGTGCTATTGGGCGGATAAAACACAGATAGAGCTTAATTTCCCTGAGAAGAAAAAAGAGCTTGAGGTTGGGTTATCTACAATTTCCAGCTTAGAGAGAACAGCGGTAGGGGTAGAAAGTGATGATTACAAGGACACCGATAATTTACAGAATACTGATTTTGGTAAGTACCGGTACTTGGTGAAAGAATACTGGTGGCGGGAATACATAACCAAAAAATTCCTGATTGCTAATAATAATCTTATAGAGATAACAGATGTGCCGGAAGCAAAGATAAATAAAATCATAGAGCTTTCAAGGAAAGCCCAGATGCCGGTTGAGATTCGCTATGTAACTGTGCCGGTGTTGAGGTTAACCACAATTGTGGGGGATATAATCCTCCAGGATATTCAAGACCCGTTCAACGGGGTTAATAAATTCCCGCTTGTGCGGTTCTGCCCTGATTGGGTAGAGGGTTATGTTAAGGGTGAAATTGATGATTTAATAGACCCGCAGAAGGAAGTAAACAAGCGAAGAAGCCAGGCGTTACATTTGCTTAATACCTCTGCCAATTCCGGTTATATAGTTGAGGATGGAGCATTAGAGCCGGAGGAAGAGAAGAAGTTGCAAAAGATGGGTTCTTCCCCTGGCATATTTGTTAAGGCTAATAGGGGTTACGGGTTGAATAGAGGGATTTACAGGATTGAGCCTACTTCATTGAGCAACGGGCATATTACGCTTGAAAGGTTTGCCGAAGATGACTTAAAAAAGATTTCCGGGGTTAATGCTGACCTTTTGGGATATGTTCCTGAAAGGGGTGAAAGTGGCCGGGCAATGCTTTTGAGAAAAGAGCATGGATTGATAACCACGGAGATAATTTTTGATAATTTCCGCTATACGCAGAAGGTTTTAGGTGAAACACTATTAGAGTTTATCAGAAAGACTGATATTCTCAGTGATGAAGAAATAATGGCTATTGTTGGAGATAAAGAAATGGACATTGATATTGGGCTACTCAAGAACAAGAAGATAGGAAAGTATAGTATAACCTTAACTACTCGCCCCACCTCTCCAACGGTAAGGCTATCCAATTTCTATATGCTGCTTGACGCAGTTAAGGCTGGGCTACCTATCCCGCCTGAATTGTTACTTGAATATTCTGATTTGCCAGGTAAAGATGAAATGCTGGCAAAGATAAAACAGCAGCAGGCTGGTGCAATACCAGAAGCTGAGATAGTAGGAGGATTACCACGATGAATTTTACCCTGTCGGGATGCAGGGTGTCCCCATACTGCCAGGGGTTTGGTTGGCAGATTTCCTCTCACGACCAGGGAGGTAAAACAGGAGGTTCGTAATGGGGGAAGAAGTAAGACCGGAAGAATTGGAAAAGGAGTCTACTCCCCAGACTCCACCGCAGGATGAGTTAGAGAAGCAGGTAAAAGGGCTTTTAGCTGACTTGCAAAAGGAGAGAGAACGGCGTCATCTTGCCGAGCAGGACATGCAGTATCTGAAGGAAAGGGTTGAAGAGCTTGAGGGTTTGATTGGAGAATTAGGGCAAACTCCTGAAGAAGAAATATCTGACGATGAGTTCACCGGTTCTTTACCGGAGATTAAGAAGATAGCAGAGCAGACAGTAGAGGAGAAGACCAATGCCCTGGTTAATGAAATTCAAACTCTGCGAGCGCAAATCCTTTCTGAAAAGCTGGCAATAGCTGAAGAGCGAGCAAAGGAGAGGTATGCCCCTGATAAGGTAGGCGAAGACCTTTCCTACGACAAAGTTATCTCTGCTTTTGAGGAGTTGGTGAAAGCCAATCCTGGTTATAGGCAGGCAGTACTTTCTGCGAGAGACCCTGCCGAAGAGGCTTACAGGCTGGGGCTAACTCATCCTAAGTTCAGGGAATTACTCCAGAAGCAGGCAGAGGGAGAAGTTGTCTCAAAGCTTACATCTCCTAAGCCTAAAACTGGGGTAGGAAGCGTAAAAGGTGGTGGAGGGTTGAACAGTCTTGAAAGTGCTTCTATTGAAGACTTAATCAACCTTTCTGATGAGGAATTGGACAAGTTAGCACGACAAACTTAGGAGGTGAGTGTAAATGGCTGAAACTTATTTCGGCAAAAACGATGCACTAACAAGGAAGATTTGGGCTGCAAAGCTTTTCAAAGAAGCAATGCAGGACATCTTTCTTACCAAATTCATGGGTAAGAGTGAGGATAATATTATCCAGGTTAAGACCGACCTTACCAAAGAAAAGGGAGACAAGATTACAATCGGCCTGCGCATGAGATTGACTGGTTCAGGCCAGAGTTCCCAGACAGGTATTACACTGGAAGGGAATGAAGAGTCTCTTGTCTTCTACGATTTCGGGGTAGAGTTGAGCGAGTATGGCCATGCTGTAAGGGCACGGTCAAAGCTTGACTTGCAGAGGCCTGCGTTTGACCTCCGAACAGAGATGAAAGATGCTCTGAAGGAATGGCTGTCTGAGAAGATGGAAAAGCTTACAGTTACCGCTTTGGCAGGCTCTCCTACAACGAATCGTTACCTGGATAAGAGTTCTACCACTCTTACTTGTGCACTCATTCGGCAGATAAAGAGGCAGGCAAGTATGGCCTCTCCCAAAATCAGACCGATAAAGATTAACGGAGGGAAGCATTATGTACTGCTTGCACATACCTATGCCGTGAAAGAGCTGAAGGAAGAGACCGAATGGAAGAACAACCAGCTTTATGCCAATATTCGTGGCAGTAAAAACCCTATATTCTCCGGCGCACTTGGTGTGTTGGATGGGGTTGTTATCCACGAGTATGACCGGAGTGAGTTACTGCAATCCGGTAATGTAGGCAGGTGTCTCCTGCTTGGGGCACAGGCAGGAGTTGTAGCCTGGGGGCAGTATCCGAGCTGGTATGAAAAGCTCTTTGACTACGAGCGGATTCCGGGAGTTGCAGTTGACATGATACTTGGAGTAGGGAAGTCAGTATTCAACAGTGAAGACTTTGGTGTCTATACTGTTGATGTTGGCTATACCCCTGATAGTTAAAGGATGAGAGGGGAAGGGGGAAGGTTTTAGCCTCCTTTCTCCTTCCCCCGCTCCCCCAAAATGAGAGCGTTTTTGATAGGTGGAGGGCACAGCTTGAAAGGGTTTGATTTTCACCGGCTGGATGGAGAGATTACAATAGGGATAAACTTTGTGTTTAAGCATTATATCCCTACTATTCTCATTTGGAGTGATAGAGATATATACCCGAAATACAAGAAAGAGATAGATGCCCTTGATTGTTTGAAACTTACACAAAAGATAAACCTTACACCTGACTATAAAGATGTTTTGGGGTATGAAATTAGCGGGGTATTTAATGGGGATAATGGGATTAAGAAGGGATTATATCACCGCTACCTTACTGGTTTAATAGCGCTTTCCCTTGCAATCGCATTGGGGTATAAACCAATTTACCTGCTTGGTTATGACTGTTGTTTTGGCAAGGATGGGGGGCATTTCTATGGTGATGACCTGGTTAATAAAAGCGGGCAGAAGGAAGAGACTTTTATCCGGGGGATAAAGTATTTTGATGTGTATAAAAACTATGATTATATTTATAACTGTTCCCCTATTTCCCGTTTAACTCAGTTCCCTAAAGTAGATATAAATGAGGTTTTGGAGAGCAGGGAAGTGGTGAATATTAAGGCAGAGAAGATAAGGGTGCGGGAATTGTTTTATTATGGATAACAGTGTTTATATTGTGGGTGGAGGAGTGTCGCTAAAAGGATTTGATTTTAAGAATAAGTTAAGAGGGAAGAGAGTAATTGCAGTTAATAAGGCAATAAATTTTCTGCCACGGGCAGATTTCTTCATTACCATGGATTATACTTTTTTACGAAAGATAAATAATAAGCCATACCCATTCTGCCAGGCAGACAAGATATTTGTTCTAAACCTTGATGCTGATTATATTATGTTTGATAATGGCTTACCGGTAGATACTCGTTTTAATCTAAAGTATGAGCTACAAGATTTTGATGTGGTTATTAAGAGTTACAAAACTAATGGGATAGGGTTTAAGTTTAGCGATTTTAGGAATGGCGAGAATAGCGGGTTTTGTGCCCTGCAGTTTGCAGTTATTATGGGTTTCTCGCCAATTTACCTTTTGGGGATTGACTTGAAGTGTGCTGGTAATAATACGCATTTCCATAATGGATATGGAGAGGCAAAGTCAAAGTTTGAGCAGAAGCTGGAACGGTATTACCAGATGTTTTTTGTGGCACTTTCATTGTTAAAAACTAAAAGCCAGTTTAAGGTATATAGTTGTTCCCCTATAAGTAGGCTGAATGATGTTATCCCGTTTAAGGAGATTTAGTATGCCGAGCAGTATGCACCAACATTTAAGTGTGATGGTAGGTGAGATTATTACTGCTAATCCCGGGACAATTCTTGATGTTGGTATTGGCTTTGGCAAGTGGGGGTTTTTAGCAAGAGAATTTTTGGAGACCCATCACGATAGGGTTTTCCCTAATGAATGGCAGTTAAAGATTGATGGGGTTGAGATTTTTAAGGAATATGTTGAGAAGTTACCCTGGGTAAAAGAGGTTTATAATCATGTGTATGTAGGTAATATTGTTGATTTGGTAGATGAAATTCCTTCGTATGATTTAATTATAGCAGGGGATGTAATTGAGCATATTGGTAAAAGAACGGCTGTTGATGTGTTAAACAAGCTACTTCTCAAAGCAAAGAAGAAGTTCCTACTCTCTATCCCATTGGGTAATTGGCTTGGTAACAAGGTTGTAGCTAACAATCCCTATGAATCCCATAAATCTATCTGGACGGCTAATGAGCTTATTAACTTACATATCCGGCCTGCAAAAACTTACGCTTATAAAGGGATTAGGGGGGATGTTGGGGTATTTGTGTATGAGAAGGCAGATTATATTGTTATATCTTATTACACAAAAGGGACTGGCTACCAGAAGGAAGCAGAGGGGTTGATAAAGAGTTTGGAAAATGTTGGCTTGGCTTATGATATATCTGGAACAGGGAATATGGGTAATTGGCAGAAGAATACCCATTACAAGGCTAAGTTTATCCTGGAACAGGTTATTAAACACAAGAAGCCTGTTGTTTTCCTTGATGCTGATGCAAGAGTATTGGAATACCCGCAGTTATTTGCTTCCCTTGCAGATTATGATTTTGCTTATCATCCGCTTGATTGGTTCTTGCAATGGCGTGGGAAGAAGGGCGACAGGATAGAGGCTTTAAGTGGGACTCTATGGGTAAATTATAACGATAGGGTAATAGCATTTCTAAAGGATTGGATTGAGGAGAATAATAGAAGTGCGGAATGGGAGCAGAAGAATATGGAACGGGCATTAAGGCGATGGGAGGATAAACTTAAAATTTATCATTTGCCGGTTGAATACTGTGCAGTGGTTCGGCATGATGGGAAACTCCCTCCGCATATCAAGAGGCCGGTTATTTTACATACCCAGGCCTCAAGAAGATTAAAAGGAGAGGTAAATGGCGATAAGTAAAGATAATATTCTTTCCGAGGTTAATTCCCGTACTGGTAGGGCAGAGAGTAGTATAGATAACCTGATAAAGGCCATTCTTTTAGACCTTACTATTGATTTCCCATTTTTGAAACGGGAGGTTTATACCGGTACAGTTGCAGGGCAAGCTGATTATGCGATAGATGAGTTTACCGGAGATAACATAACTGAATATTTCAGGACTGTTCTTTTTGGCAAGATTGATGATAATGAGCCTTTAATAGAGTTTGCTAACTTTGAGGCGTACCAAGAAGCAATTGCTGATGAAACACAGGCGGATTGGGATGAGCCGGAGTATTTTATTATTTATGATGGGGTACTATACTTATATCCTACACCGGATGATAGTTATACTGTTACGCTGTTTGTAACTTCAGTATTAAATGACCCAGATAATATTATTCTGCCTGATATGTTTGAAGAGGCGATTATTGAGGGGTGCTGTTTCAAGTTGTATGAGGCAAAGGGGCAGGCGAATAATCCGGCGGCTAAAGTGCATTTGTCGCTTTACCAGGATATGGTGCGGAAATTAAAGAGATTACATAATTTCCCGATTAACCAGGTTACTTATAATGATATATAAAGGAGGGGAAGATGGCATTTACTAAGAATTGGGATGAAAGTGTTCCGCCAGATACAGGAGAAACTCCCTCTCTTGGTGCGCAGAGAATAAGGGAGTTTAAGCAGGCTATTAGGGAGAGGTTAGCAGAAGACCATAAATTTGTTTCAGATGAGACAGGGCAAAGTGATATAGGTAAGCATAAGAAAGTTAGACTTATAAAGCAGGATTCCGATATTTTAGCTGAGACAGATATAGGTATTCTCTATACTAAGAATGTAAATAATATTCCAGAGCTTTTCTGGCGTGATGAGAATGGAAACATTAAACAGCTAACTTCTGAGGGGAAGTTAAATATTGCTGAAGCTGAAATCCCTGCTGTATTTGTAAAACTTACTGGCGACCAGACAATTGCAGGGGTTAAAACTTTTAGCTCAAATCCTAAGATAGAGACTTATGCCGACCCCACAGCGGATGAGGAGTTTGCCCCTAAAAAGTATGTAGATGACGCAGTATCACCGTTGCTATCTCGCACTCCTGATTATGATAGTGGGTGGTTTGCAGTAACGGCTAATACTCTTTATACAAAGGCGCATAGTTTAAGCGCAAGACCTAAGCTGATTGTAGTGCTTTACGACAAGGAAAGTGATGGTAGTGGTAAGAACTTTATTGTTGGACAAATGAATATAACCAATTATGGTGATGCAGGTGCAATTGTTGGGTTTGATGCTACCAATGTTTACGTGAGATGCCATTCTTACGTGTCTCCTGCTCACGTTAATGATGTTGATGCTTCTTACAGTGAGTTAGCTACTTCTGGATATTATAGAATATTAGCCTGGAAATAAAAGGGGGATAGATATGTTTATTTTGTATGATAAGCCAACAGGTAAGATTCTTTCTTATGATGATAATGGTGATTTTGTGGTGGGGAAGAATCAAGCTCTCTTAAAAATCCCTGGCAGAATGCGAGATTATCCACTGATTCGGCAAGGAAAGCATCTGTCTAAGTATGCAAAGGTGGTGAATGGTAAGATTGTTAAGCGGTCATTGAAAGAGATTGAGGTTGAGGATGAGGGCTTATCAAGAAAACACCTGGCTGAGAAGTTGATTAGGCAGAAGCTAAGGGAAATTGCTATCAGGGAGTTGAAGAAAGAAGGGAAATGGATTTTGAAAGGAAGTAAAAATGGCGCTTAGACCTTACGGGATATTTTCGCCTACACTTGGGTTAAAGCTGGATATTACCAGTATTCTGCTTAAAGAGGCATATACTCCTGATATTAAGGATTGCTTCTTTCAAAAGGGCGAAGTGTGGCGGGTGAAAAAGCGCAGTTATGAGTTTAGTTATAGCTTCCCTGATACTATCTTGACTCTTTATTACTATGATAAGGCGAGCAGTAATGAAAAATGGTTAATTGTTTTTACCAAGAGAGATATTGCTTACAGGGATATTAACAATAACAGATTTGTTTTTCTTAATAAGATTTATAATCAGGGTGTAATAACTAATGCTACTCAAAACTCTGGTAGCTCATTTAGTTTAACTTTCCTGCTTCCTTCTGGTGAGGATTTATCTTCCAATGTTAAGGCAGGAGATTTTATTAGACTGAGCAATGCTTCTTCTCCTTATACTTCTGATGATACCTGGTACGAGATTTTGAGTATAGATAGCGGGGATACTATCACCTGTTCAGGCACATTACCGAGCGGCTATTCTGTGCCATCTGGTGGGGATGTGTATGTAATACGAAAAACATTTAGTGGTGGAGACAGTGATTATTGGAGTGTTACTAATTTTAATGAGAAATTGATTGCCACTAATAGGGGGAGAGACTCTGTTGTTATATGGACAGGGTCAGGACAAATACAAGACCTTACCTGTCCTTATAAAGCAAGGTATGTATATTCTTACAATCAAAGGGTTTTATTGGGCTATACCATAGAGAGCGGGCAGGAATATCCTTTTAGAATACGGTGGAGTGGGATAAGTGATGAGACTGATTGGGGAACAAGCTCAGGCTCGGATGCAGGATATATGACGGTATATGAGGGGGAAGGTATTTTCCAGGGGTTTGCTACTTTGAGAGGCGCATTGATTCTGTTCAAAGATAGTGCGATTATCCGTGCCTGGGATGTTGAGACTTCCGATATTTTTAATAAAAATCTTGTATTGGATACAGAAGGGACTGTTGCTCCTTATTCTATTATTACGAAGAATGACAGGGTATATTTCTGGGCTTCTGATAGGAGTTTTAAGGTTTTTGATGGAATGAATGTTAGGCGTATTTCTAACGATATTGATGATATTGTTAGTAATATCAATGTGAATAAGGAAGGGGTAATCCAGGCATTTTATGTGGAGAAATACAATCATATCCTTTTTGCTATCCCCTATGGCACTTCTGATAATCTAAATAAAGTTTTAATCTATGACCTTGATTATGTTAACAATAATTGGGGTGTAATGGATATGGAGATTTCCTGCATTGGCTGGTATATACAGGAGGCTTCTTTAAGTTGGGCGGATTTGCCTTATAATAACTGGGCAGATTGGGATTGGGTGGACTGGAAATATACAGGTGAAAGTAGTGGCTATCCTATTGATATAGCCGGCGGATATTCCGGTAAGATTTACCGGCTAAATGCAGATAATAATGATTTAGGTTCTGAGTATGAGGCATACATGGTGGTGGAGACTGATTTAGAAGGCAAGCAAGCATTACCTTTTTATAAAAGATTATTGAAGATACAGCTTTATGTTGAAGCTGAGGTAGCCGGCGATTTGGATGTTTATGTACAGCGAGATAGTGAGGATGTTTGGCAGAGCTTAGGTAGTGTTGAGTTATCGGAAACTGGTAAGCAAGGAGTGATTGTTAAGGATTTACCCGTTGATGTTTTGGCAAAGGTATTCAGGTTTAAGTTTTCCTCCAAGAGCTTTTTCCGGTTAGTGGGAATAGTATTTTGGAGTGATGTTGTAGGAGATAGGTAAATGCAAACACCAAAGATGATTTTTCTACCTGACCCTGATGATGTAAAGGATATTGAGACGCTAAGGCAGTTTTTGAAAGCGTTACTTGAGCAGTTACGGGAAGAGCATTTGAATGTTTATGAAGATTTAAGGAGCTTGTCAAGTGGTAGTGGAAGTTAAGGATTACGATATTTTGTGGCGTATTTCACGGTTAGTTGATACTGGTGCTTTTGGTAAGTTGGGTTATACTGCTGATGAGTTTTTCCGGTATCTTATTGATAACTTTGACCAGGGCGAGATAAAGGTTTTTGCCTATATAAAAGATAAGAAGATTGTTGGATTTGTGGTGTGTTCTGTGTCGGAGAACTTAATTTCCGGTGAGAAAGAAGTTTTTATTGATTTAGCTTGGGTTGATAGGCACGCAGATGGGAAGGTTGGAAAGGATTTATTGAAGAAAGTGGAAGTATATACCCGTGGCCTAAATCTTAAGAAAATATCTGGCTATACCACATTGACAAAGGAGAGGGCAATACTCAGGAAATATGGATTTAAGAACGAGGCGATTATTATGAGTAAAGTATTAGAGGAGGGAGGTAAAAATGGGACAGCAGAAGAAGAAGAAAGTTAAACCTAAACTCCTGGAGACTCCCTGGCAAAAGGAGATAAGGAAATGGATGTTACAGTGGATAAACACTCCTTATCAACCATATGGCGGAGAAACTGTTGCTCCTATGAGTGGGCTTGAACAGCTTGCTTATAGTAGGTTAGGAAGTTTACTTGGAGACAGCGGGTTGTATGATTTGGCAAAAGGTGAGATTTCCAAGAGTTTAAGCGGTGGGTATGACCCTTATAAATCCCCATATTACAAGTCTTTACGTGAAGGAGCTTTAAGAGAAGAGCAGGCGAGTATTAACAGGATGAGACGGGGTGCTTTGAAAGGTGGTACTTTATATGGCTCTCCTTCTGAGATGAAGGAAGCTACATTGAGGGCTCGCACTTCTACTGGACTTGCACAGATTTTGGGGCAGTTGAGTCAGGCGGAGAGGACAAGGCAGGTGCAGGAGTTAGGGTTGATTCCTTCTATCCAACAGATTCCTTATAACCAGGTGGGCTATGCTTTTAGGTATGGAGCATTACCGAGAATATTGGAGCAGGCTAAACTGGATAAGAAGATGGAGGAGTGGCTAAGAGGTCAATCTTGGCCTTACACTATGCAATCAGGCCTTGCAAGTACCTTACTTGGATATGCTCCCTGGCATTACCCGATGTATCGTAAACAGCAATCTGGATGGGGTGGTGCTTTAGGTGGATTAGGTGGAGCATTACTTGGCGGAATGATGGGACAGCCATCGCTTGGATATGGGATAGGTTCTCAGCTTGGAGGGCTTTTGTTCCCTTGAAGGAGGTTAAGATATGAATGGATTACCTACAAGCCTAAGAATAGCGGGAGTGCCTCCTGCTTCTATGGGTGGCCTTACTTATGACCCCTCTCCCGTTCCTGGCGGGGTGATGGCCAGCAATGTTTTGGCAAATATTTTGGGGTTGATTGAAGCGGAGAGACAAAGGCGGGCTGAACAGGGATTGTTACAGCAGATTTTCCAGGAGGCTGGAGTTATCCCTAAAGTTGAGCAGCAACCTACACAGGAAAGGCCAAGATGGAAGAAGGCATTTGATATTTTTAATCCCACTCTACCGCCTCTTACTCCTCCACCTTTAGAGAGTAAGTTGGCAGCGACTATCGCTCCTACTTTACTAAGAAATAAACTTGAAACGCAAAAGCGGGAGAAGATTGCCAATAGCTTAGGGCTTAATGATAGGGATAAACGTATTTTCTTAGCTACTGGTAGGTTGCCAGAGCCGGTTAAGGGGACAATTAGAGTGCTGGGGAATAAAATTTATAAAATCAATCCGGTAACGGGAGAGGCTGAAGTAATAGCAGAAGAGACAGAGAAGCCGAAACCTGAAAGTATAGAGCAAAGGCTTGAAAAAAGTGCCCTGGAAAAGTTAATGCAACCTGAGGTGCAGACTAAGAACCTTTCGCTTGATGTTGGTGGTATTACTCCACAGTTTCAGAATGTACCAATTACTACTAAGAGACCGCCGCTTAATGAGGCTGAAAGGGCGATTTTGAGAGCTAAGGGGTTTATTAAAGAGCAGAAACAGCCTACTTTAACACCTTATCAGAGTAAGCAGTTAGAATTAAATAAACAGGCAGCAATAGCAATGATTAAATCTAAGACAATCCCCACAGATTTCGGCCCCCTTGAGGTTGGTAATAAGAATCAGATGGTTTCTTATGTTATCAAAGCATTTAAAGTAGATATAAATGACCCCGATATAAAGAAAGCATTGGATGAAACATTCTCAAGACCTAAGCCAAAACCTAAAGCGCATGCTGATAGTAAGCAGAGTTTCCTCTCACGATGGAGAAAACGAAGAATGGATTATTCTACTATTACCAGCAAGCAATTGTGGGAGGATGCACTTAAAGGCGATAGAAGAGCTTATGAAGAATTAGTTAAAAGAGGGCTTATAAAATGAATGATAACCCTTTATATTCTCCAGTGCCTTCTAATATACAGAAACGACTTAAAGAAATGTATGAACCTATCCCTAAAGAAGTAGTGGAAAAATTAAAAATGCAGTATAGCAATGGTGCTGGCCTTTTTACTCCTCCACAAGTACCTGAAGGTTATGATATTCCTACTCCATTGCCTACACCTGAAATTAAACCACTTACTCAAGAGAAAGTAATTCCTGAAATAAGAGCTCCAAGACCAGAGGAGAAGGTTGATTGGGGGAAAATTCCTAAACCAGGATTACCAGAGTGGAGTTATAGAGTATCCCTTGAAGTTAGACCACTTCTAAAAAAAGTGTATGGGGAGAAAGGGTTAGAAGAATTGCAGAAGGCACAGAAACGCCTTAATAATGTAATGGGAAGAGCTTTTTATGCTCCTGCGATAATCACTGGAAATTGGTATTTCCCTCTCTTCATGGAAGGGCTAAATCAAGTTAAGAATGTTATCTACAATGCAAAAAAAAGTGGGAGATACTCTCCTTTAGAGATACACATGCTTTCAGAGTTGCTTCCTAAAGAAACTCCTACTCCGATTAAAATAGCCAGCAATCTTGCTGAGAATATTGCAGATATAGCTTTATTAAATGCTACTGCTAATATTGCTAAACAAGGATTATTAAAAAAGACTTTAGAGGAATTAGCGAATAAATTAGGGAAAGCAGGTAAGCTGAAAGAACCTTTAAGAGTGCATAAAAAAGATTTAGTTAGATTTGCTAAAGGGACTACTTTAGAGAGAGAAGCAGTAAGATATTTGAAAGCTAAGAAGCTCGTGATACCAAAAGGAAAGATAGGGAGACCGGAAGCCCCATCTACCACAATACAAGTAAAGCCTCAGATTACTTCTCCACCAATCTCTGAGCTTAGAACACGATTACTCAAAACCTATGGCGATAAATACACTCCCTGGGGACGGATAAGTAGGTTAAGCGATAAGGATTTAGCAAATGCAGATAAATGGATAGCAGGCTTGGTTAAACCACAGCCTGGGGTGGGGATTGCACCGGAGATAAAAGCTCCTACCGCTCAAAAACAAAAACCTAAAGTTAGCCAGCCTGATGAAACCAAGCTAAAGTCTATGGTGGAGAAGGCAGGGGGTAAGTGGAAAGGGATACAAAAGCTTGATGATAAGAATGCGTATGTGGTGTTTAATGAGCCTACAAGTGATTCCACTGCTTACCTACCGATTAAGCAAGCTACCCCTGAGAATATTAGCAAGAAGCTGGCAGAGATTAAGCAGAAGTTTGGGAAGCCTAAAAAAGAACAGGTTCTATACCATGTTACTACGGGGATAAAAGGTGTTGGATTAGGACGCTTAGGTGAACATGAAGGTAAAGATATTAGTTTTACAACCGATAAAAATATTGCCACAAAAATTCAGAAATCATTAAAACGGCAAACCCGTATTATGCGTGGTGAACTTGATTTTAATAGTTTACGGAAAGAGGTATTGAGTGAAAGACCTGAAGATATTAAATTATTTGACCAAGCATTTTCTGACTTAGAAAAATCTTATGGGAAGAAAGTATATCAAACTCCCAAGTATATTGAGGAGGCATATCAAAGATTTGAAACTTATGCAGAGAAATTTCCAGACAAACCTCAAGTATGGATAATAGACCCAGAAAAATTAAAACAAGTTAATCCAGATAATATTAAAATTTTGACTGCAAAAGTAAAGAGAGGTGCAAAACCAACAAGGATAGGGGAAAGAGGCTTAAAAGAAGTAAGATATAATCCAAAAGATATAATCTTTCCCCAAGCCGTAAAATCTAAGCCAGATGTAATCTCCCAGGTAGAAAAGCGTATCCAGGAAACATTGAAGAAGGCAAAGGCTGAGGGGAAAGTGCCTCTGCCTGAGTTAGGGGTAAGGAAAAAATCACCGCTCTTGGCAGATGTGATTAGGAAAAAGGGCGTATCTTTGGAAGAGTTGAGGGAGGCGGAGCTATCATCGCCTCCGCTTGAGATTGGCGGGTTTATTAGAATTCCTGACAATAAAGAAATTCAAGAATCCCTAAACAGACTTGCCTCAAAAATTGATATTGAAAAACCATTTATTGATATAGGTGCGCCAAAAACTGGCTTTTCTATCAAGAATTATTTTAGTAGGAGCGAAGCGGAGAGGTATAGGGGTGCGGTAACTGTGGATAGACTTTCTAAGTTAAAATTGACACCAGATGAATACAGAAAAGTTACTTTTATTGCTTCACAACCTACGCTTTTTGCTCCTCTTTCTCCTGCAGAAAGAAAGCGATTATCACCAGCTTATCAATTAGTAAGAAAATTCTTTGATGAACATGCTAAAAGGCTTAAGAAATATAACATAATAGTAGAACCTTGGCCACAGAGTTTAATCAAGAGGTTGCAGAATGAAAATTTACATTTGGAAAGAACTTTGAAATCGGCTAAAGGAGAAGAAGTTATTAACAATATTAAAGAAAAGATAAAAGATAACAAGGCAATTATTCGTTTTCTAAAAAAGCATAAAATTAAATATGTTCATTTACCTTTGAGGGTGTGGCTTGAGGACTTATTCCAGAATTATCCCGAACACGCACCAAAAGTTATGCGTAGATTTTTCAGGAAAAGAAAAACGGTAGACTTAAGGTCTTTGGCTAATTACCTTATTGAGCAGGGGATAATTAAACCTGAAGATACAGATATTAGAAACATTATAGCAGCTTACTCTAATAAAGTTGGTAGGATGTATTCACTTTCTGAAATCTTTCTCAATGCAAAAAAAGAAGGATTAGTAAAGCCAATGAGTGAAGCCCCTGCAGATTGGGTGCTTCCTCCTGCCAAGCTAATTCCTGAATTAAGAGGTTATCGGGTGCATCCAGCTTTTATGGAGTACCTGGAACGATTCCTTTTTAATGTTCGTAAAGGATATATTTTAAATAGGCCACTTGGCTATATTAAACTTATGCAATTTGACAACCCAATGTTTTTGGGTGTTTATAATATTTACCAGGGTATTTGGCTTGGTAGCTGGCGTACTCCTACGTTACCTAAATATGTTATGAGGGCAGTAAGGTCTATGGCAAAAAAAGACGATGAATATTGGAATTTCCTTGAATATGGCGGTCAGTCAAAGCCTTATCTGCCGCCTTTTGATGATTTCAAAAAAGATATTGATATTCTTAAGGAGACATCATTTATTAAGAGGGCTATTAAATATATCCAGCAAAACCTAAAAGTTCCCACTGATGCCATTTATCGTCCTCTCTGGCAAATTGCTTGGGGGTTTAGCGATAAATTCCCCCGCTTAGTTTCTTACCATTATCTCAGGGCTAAAGGTTATACTCCTAAAGAGGCAGCGCAATTAACCGCATTATTCCATGGTGATTATGCCTCTCTTCCTCCTGAAGCCAGGAAAACATTAAATAAGATATTCTTTACTCCGGTTTTCAAGATAGTGATGAGTAAAGCTTTTTTCTCTATGATTAAATCATTTGCAAAAGTAGTAGGAAGAGCATTATTGCTTAAAAAGTCCTCTAAACGGGATATTCTTTTAGCACAAGGTTTAATTGTGTTAATAGGTAGTATTTTAGGAAGAAGATATTTAATGAAGAAATTGGGGTTTAAGGAACAGGATTTTGGCCTGAGATATGTAAAAGAAGTGGAAGACGAAAAGGGAGAAAAGAAAGAGTTGGTTGTTTATATACCTACTCCTGATAATGTATGGTTAAGATATTACCACAGGTGGAAGGGCTTTCCAGAAGACCCAGACAAGCTTGCAGGGTTTATCAATAGGGCTAAATGGGATTTACACCCTTTATGGCTATTGGGGGTTAACTTATTACAGAACCGGCAGCCCGATGGAAGCCCTATATGGAACTCTTTTGATAATTCAGAAAAGATTGCAGAAGATATTTTGTCGTTTTCATTTAAGAGCCTTGTAAGAATAGCACGCAGGATAGATGATTACGGTGAAAAAGACAAGCGAAAGCAACAGGCAATTAGAGCTTTGCAAAAAGATGTTGGTAAGTTATGGACTACTATTTTAGCTCCTACCACTCTGATTTATTTAAGGGAAACTAAGAATAGAAGATTGAGGTATAAGTTGTGGGATTTACGAAGACAATTTTTAAGGCTACAACGGCGAGAAGGAACTAAAAATCTTGAGGAGAGACTAAAGAAACTTAGGCTTAAAATGCAGGAAGTATTAAAAGAAATGGGGGAAGATAATGAGGATTAAATTTAAGCATGGCATTGAGGTTTACCTAAACGGGAAGCTGGTTGATAAGCTGGGGGATTTATACGGATGTAAAGAGGGGGATTTAATAGTTGATAATGGGATAGCAGGCATAACAGCAGTATTGGGAGGCCTGGATTCTGCATTTACTTATATGGCTATTGGCACAGATGATACAAGCCCTCAATCAACCGATACTACCCTGGGGAATGAAACTCATAGGGAGCAGGCTACTATTAGCAGGGAAACTACTACAAAGACCAATGATACCCTTGTTTTTACAAGGACTTTTTCCGGCTATACAGGGCAGGAAACAATCAAGGAATGCGGTATTTTTAATGCCTCCTCCGGCGGGTATATGCTATGTAGAATTTTAACGGGAAGTAAATATAGGGATTGGGACGCAGGGGATACCCTGCAAATAATTGTTAAGGTTCAGGTAACAACATCTTAAAGGGAGGGATGATATGACTAAGCAGGAGCTTTTAGGGAAACTGGCTCAGAAGTTTCATAAAGTGCAAATTCCGCAGGAACAGAGGAAGGAGGACGGAATTACCTGGTATGTAGTGGGGGTTTATGAGAAAAATGGCGATAGGATGGTGCGGAGGAATATCGGGTTTTATGTGGAGAATGAAGGAACAGCTAATGAAGCGGCCTACTGGCTTAATTCCGACCCTGTTACTACGCCCACCGCACCGGTTACTTTCGCTCAGCAGGTTACTGATTATCTAAATAACAAAATTAAGGCGGGAGTGGTAGTTGGTGCGATAGTGGAGAGCGTTTCACAGAATCCCGCTAATGCAGTGGTTAAGGTGTACATAAGAAAATCAGGCGGGATTATTGAACAGCGTGCCTTGGTTTATCAGAAGGGGACAACACTGGTTCACGAGTTTATAGTTTAGAGGTAGAAAATGGCTTGGTATAATTCAAGTTGGCAGTACAGAAAAAAGCTAACTGTTAATGCTACTAAAGTAAGCGCAGACCTTACCGATTATCCCGTTTATGTCAATCTTGCAGACTTGGGCTCAAATTTCTTTAGCAATGTAAAATCCGATGGCTCAGATATAGTAATAACCTCCTCAAATGGTACAACAAAACTTTCCCGTGAGTTAGTCTCAATAGATACAACAGCGCAGACCGGCGAGCTACATTTCAAAGCCACTTCTCTATCATCCTCTACCGATACTGATTTTTATTGTTATTATGGTTATGCTTCGGCTTCGGAGACAAACGACACTACTACGTGGGATAGTAGTTTCATGGGGGTATGGCACTTAGAGGAGTCTGGGAATGGCACTGTGGGAGAGTTTAAGGATTCTACTTCTAACGCCAATGATGGACAAGGAGGAGGAGGCACATCATCATACGTTCCGACAAGGGTGAATTCTAAAATTGGTAAAGGACAAGAATTTGATGGGGTTGATGATTATATTAAATTCGGTGATTTATATATATCTGGTAATATCACAGTCGAAGCTTGGATTTATACTCATGCAGCCTCAACCGAACAGAGACCTGTTGCTAAAAGAGATACTTATGTTCTTGATTTATATAGTGATAATAAGATGTATTGGGAGGTATATTTTAGTGGAGGAAGTAGTATACAGCCCAGTTATTCTTACTCTACGAATGTATGGCAACATTGGGTAGGGACATATGATGGCTCTTCCGCTATATTATATTTAAACGGTTCTAATGTCGCATCCGCTTCTGGTTCTGGGACTTTAAATGATAGTGGATACTCTCTATTATTCGGTAATCTTGAGTTATACTCACTATTTTTTGATGGTGTGTTAGACGAAGTTAGAATTTCAAACACACCTCGCTCCGCCGACTGGATTTCCACCACCCACAACAACCAAAGCTCCCCCTCCACCTTCTACACTGTGGGGAGTCAGGAGGTCAGCAATACCGCTCCCGATACCCCAACCAACTCTTCCCCTTCTAACGGAGCTACTGGGGTATCCTTAACCCCAACATTACAAGCAAGTGCATTTTCCGACCCTGATGGGGATGGACATGCCGCCTCGCAGTGGCAAGTAACTACCACAAGCGGGGATTACTCCTCCCCTGTTTTTGATAGCGGGGAAGATGCTACTAATTTGACTTCTATCACACTTTCTACAGCGTTAAGCTCCGGGACTACTTATTATTGGCATGTTAGGTATAAGGATGATAATGCTTTGCCAGCATGGAGTGATTACAGTAGTGAAACTTCATTTACTACCAAGGATTTAAGGATTTCAGGTAAGGTAACTAAAGATGGGGTAGGAGTGCAGGGAGCGAAATTATTCTTGATAGACCGAGCTACTGATACAGTGGTGGATACAACTACAACAGATGTAAACGGGGATTATTATTTTAGTAAGCTGGATAGTAGCAAAACTTACCATGTATGCGTGGAATATGAATCAGGGGGGCAAAAATATAGGGCAGAGAGTCATTGGTCAATTACCCCTGCGGAGGTTGATATATAATGCCAGCATATAGCCCACCTGCCGGAGACAGTGTTAATTTCGGGGTAGAAGCATATACCACCCCCTCGGCTTCACATATAAATTTTAACCTTACTTATACCCCTCAGATAGTGCTAACAGAAACCTTATCATTTGTGCAGGGAGAGGATATTGTTATCCCTTATGAAAAAATTGCTTTCAAGGATAGTATAGAGGTTATATCTCATCAAAGCTGGGTTAAACAGGACGCAGGTAATACAACCTGGGCTAAAAAGGCAAAGGCAGATGATAGTTGGGTTAAACGAGGTTCTGATAGTATGAATTGGAAACGGAGAAAGCTATGAAAAGAGATAGAAAAGATGATAGCACAAGAGACCTCCTGATGGAGTTTTTGGGTGAGTGGAAGCAGTTTATGCGTAGGTATGAGGATTCAAGTAGAGAGATAAAGAATATGATTAACAAGGTAAATACTAACTCCAAAGCGATAGGCACTCTTGATGGATGGAAGGGGGCACATGAGAAGCACCATACCTGGCTTTATAGAATAGGCACTATACTCCTGGGCGGGGGGATATTAGCCAAGCTCATTGATTGGTTTACTTCGTTGAAGAGAGGATAAAGATGTCATATGCAGAGAGGATTATTAGTGAATTGTTTGATGAATACAGTGATTATGTAGTTTTGAAAAATTCTGAAAAAGAGCCTTTTGCAATGATTATCACGGAGGAAAAAAGGGAATTGTTAATCAAGGCACTTGCTGCCTTAATAAGCACAGGAAGGAGGTGAGATTATGGGTAACTTTATCATCGGGCTAATCATCGGGGTTCTTGTAGGGGCTGTTGTCTCCTGGAACGTTGCATGGAGAAGTGGATTCTTGGCAGTTAAGAAGAAAAAGAAATGAAAGAGTATTTTAACCCATTTGGGAAGTTTTTTTGGTCAAGGGTTCTCTCACACTTCCCTAATA
>Ga0256830_1000416_pt1 | contig 34977 bp, 31 predicted proteins | sample 128326metaG_FD_190537 | JGI IMG/M metagenome (GOLD analysis project Ga0256830, IMG submission 190537) | Hydrothermal vent microbial communities from Lau Basin, Pacific Ocean - 128-326 | ecosystem: Environmental > Aquatic > Marine > Hydrothermal vents | place: Pacific Ocean: Lau Basin | collected...
GGGCCTGGTGGAGTGCCGCGCCCGGCCAAAGGTAGACCCCATGCCCCGCATGCAGGCCACCTTGCGGAACTCACCTCTGGTAGGTCAGCCCGGCGATCCAGCCCCACGACAGCGCGTCCTGGGTTCCCCGGCGGCCCCCCAGGCTCAGGCGCCACCGGCCCAGCACCCAGTCGAGCACCAGACCATAGGTGGCGAAGTCCCGTTTCCGGCGGATGCCGTAGGGCCCCGAGTACCCCGCCGCGTCCACGCCCACCCGGAACCGCCCCCCAACCAGGGGCAGCCGGGCACAGGCCCCCCAGGTGAACACGTCATCCTGGGACCCTACCTTGGACCGGTCGCCCAGGATCCCGAGCCCCGCGTTTAACGACACGAGCACCGGCCCCATAGAGACGTCCCACAGGCCGGTCAGAAACGCGTCCGTCTCGTCCGTGCCCAGCCCCCTCCGGTCCGAGGCGTTGGGCAGCTTCACCCCGAACCGGAAGCTGAACCCCTTGAGCGTGTTCGGAAACAGCGACAGCTTGGTCCACAGCCGCACGTCGCCCGACTCGTACGCCGCCTCCCCTCCATCGGCCGGATCGAACCACAGAAGCTCGTACTGGGCCGACACCTCCGCGTGGGGCCCCACTCCCAGGCTCGTCTCCACCTCGGGGAAGGTCCACAGCAACCCTTTCCCACCACGCAGGAGCTGGCTGTCCTGCCAGGTGTGGCTCACCCCTATCGACGCGCTCCACCCGCCTTCCCTCAGGGTGGAGGCCTCCTCGGTCAGGTACGGCCACTCTGCGCGGCTCCAAACCGGAGTGGCGAGCCACGCCAGAGCCAGGGCCGCCGCCACCAGCCAGCTCATGGGGCACATCCCCGGCCGGCCCGACGGGTGAGATCGGCCACGGTCACGTTGGCCAGGGCCCACAGCACGTCCAGGGCCAGGTGCAGGTGGGCCCTGGCATCCGTGAGCAGGGTGGCGGACGGAGGAAACTCGTCGGTGCCGGCCCACACCAGCACCCGCACCGGCACCCGTGGGAGAGCGGGAAGCTCCGCGGCGGCGTCCGCTCCTGCCACTGGCCGCCCCCCCACCCCCCGGGCCGCTACCGGCAGCCGGGCTGGATCCACACCGAACGCCGACTCCAACCGGGGCGTGGGCAGGGCATGGGGCCCCCGGAAGAAAGCATCCCCTCCCGGCAGGTCCCGGAACCGAACCCACTCCCCCCTCATGGGGGCCTCGAGCGCGCCAGCCAGGTAGGCCACGGCCACCAGGGCCCTCTGATATCCCACCGGGCGATCGGGCTCCCCGGCAAACCGGACGAGCCGCTTCGCCGGCACCACCTCCAGCTGCCGGCCGAGGATCGACAGGAGGAAGGCCCCGCCGTCCCATCGCACGCCGGCGGCCCGCGCCGCCTCGACCGGGTCCCGGGCCGAGAGCCGCTCCCAGTGGGCCGGATGCAGGTCCTCGGCTTTCGCGTAGCGTCGGTTCTCCTCGGGGTTCAGAGGTGCATCGGCCATTGTGACTCCTCCGGGGGCAGGGTACTCTCTAGAGGATTGTAGGAGAAAAAGGCGCGCCCGAAAAACCCGACGAGGTTTCCCGGTGGACCCGAACCGGCTCCGAGCCCAGATTCTCGCCGTGTACGACCACACCGCCCGGGAGGGGGCCCGCCCCCCGAGCGGTCTGGGGCTCGCCGTGGGAGCCGATCTGGCCCGGCAGCTCGGGTACCCGGAAGGGGACCTGATTGGGATCCCCGAAGCGGTGTGTGGGGCGTTCGTGGGGGCCGGCTGCCTTGCGCCCGAGGTCACGGGCCCGGGCGCGGTGGCCGATCTGGGGTGCGGGGCGGGGCTCGACGCCTGGGTGCTGGCCCGTCGGGGACACCGGGTGGTGGCGCTCGACGCTTCGGAGGGCATGATGTGCCGGCTCGCCGGAGCCCTGCGGGGGGAGCCGGGTCTCCCGGTTCGGCCGGTGCGGGCGGTCCTGCCCCACCTGCCGCTGCGCTCCGGCGGGTTCCGGTGGGCGCTGCTGAACGGCGCCGCGAACCTGGTCCCCCAGAGGGACGAGCTCCTCCACGAGGTGAGCCGAGTCCTGGCCCCCGGGGGGACCGTGCTCGTGGCCGATCTGGTGGCGGTGGGGGAGATCCCCCGGGAGGTACGGGAGCAGCCCGAGGCATGGGCCTGGTGCGTGGCCGGCGCCGATCCCCCCCACCGCTGGACCGAGGGGCTGCGGAAGGCCGGCTTCTCCAAGATCCGGGTCGAGATCCTCGAGGAGTTCCCGCCCCTAGCCCGGGCCGTGATCCGTGCCCAGCGGAACGCGTGGGGGGAACCCGAGGAGCCAGGTGTGTGAAATCTGCCGGCCGGGCACCCCGGCGTTCGGTGTGAAATTTCGCGAACCCATCAAAACCAGGTAGATTTGGGAGAATCGGCAGGTTTCTGGTAGAATGCATGCCCCCGGAGGGGGACCGCAAGGAGCGTGCCATGCGCTGGACGTGGTGGACCGGTTTGGGGTTAGCGGGCGCCGCAGTGGCCCTGGGGTGGTACCTGGGTGAGGCCACCCAGGTCCTCATGAACGCGGCTACCGTGTGCCTGTCCTGCATGGGGATCGGCTGAGGCGATGCGCCAGTGGGTCCAGACCGCGGCAGCTCTCCTCCAAAACGCCTACTGGGCGTTTCCCTGGACCCGCACCCTCTATCAGGGCCCCCTCAAGAAGCTCTGCACCCCCGGCCTCAACTGCTACTCCTGCCCGGCAGCCGTGCTCGCCTGCCCATTGGGCACGATGCAGCACTTCCTGGCCGGGTGGCGACCGGCGCTCCGGTGGGGCACCTACCGGCTGGGGTTCTACGTGTTCGGGTTTCTGGCCGCCGTGGGGCTCCTGGGGGGCCGGGCCGCGTGCGGCTGGCTGTGCCCGTTCGGGTTCCTCCAAGAGGGGCTTCACCGGATTCCCTCCCCCAAGTTTCGGGTACCCCGGTTCCTCGGGGGGCTGCGCTATGCCGTGCTGGCCGTGTTCGCCGTGGGTCTTCCCCTGCTCCTCACCGGCCCGATGGGGTACGGCGAGCCCTGGTTCTGCAGGGCGGTCTGCCCGGCGGGAACCCTGGAGGCCGGCGGGTTGTTCTTCCTGATGCCCGCGCTCCAGGAGCAGATCGGGCTGTGGTTCTGGATCAAGATCGGCCTTTTGGTCGGCGTGCTGGGGTGGGCCGTGGTGGCCTTTCGCCCCTACTGCCGCACCCTGTGCCCGCTGGGCGCCATCTACGGGATGATGAACCGGTGGAGCCTGCTCCGGGTCGATCACGACCCGGATCTCTGCACCGAATGCGGCCGCTGCGTCGAGGCCTGCCGGATCGGCCTCGACCCCCGCCGGGAGCCCGACCGAGCCTCGTGCCTGCGTTGCCTCACCTGTGCGACCCGGGCATGCCCCACCGGGGCCCTCACGGCGGCCGTGGGCTCCCGGCGGCTGGAGCGAAGGACCCCGTGCGCCCCACCTTCCACCCCCGCCTCGTAAACGGCCCCTTCGGCGATCCCGTGGTCCTGGTCCGGCTGCTGGGCCACGGACGCAACCTGCTCCTGGACCTGGGGGATCTCCACGGCCTCCCTGCCCGGCCCGTGCTCAAGGCCACCCACGCCTTCGTGACCCACGCCCATATGGACCACTTCTGCGGGTTGGACACGGTGGTTCGCTACAGTTTGGGCAGGGAACGGGTGTTTCGGGTGGTGGGTCCCCCGGGCATCGCAGAGAGGGTGGAGGGAAAGCTGCGCGGATACACCTGGAACCTGGTGCACACCTATGATCAGGCGTTCCGTCTGGAGGTGCTGGAGTGGGGAAACGGCCGGGGCCGGTTGTGGGCGTTCCCCTGCCGGGAGGGGTTTCCCCGCCAAGACATGGGAACGGTGGAGCTGGCCGGGCAGGAACCCGCTCTTCGGATCGTGCACGCCGAGACCGCCTTTCGGGTCGTGGCCGCCGAGCTGGACCATCAGGTGCCCTGCCTCGCGTTCCGGCTGGAGGAGCCGGTGCACGTGAACGTGGCCCGGGATGCCCTGGACCGGCTCGGGCTCGATCCGGGGCCGTGGCTCAGGCCGGTCAAGCGGGCGGTGCAGGCCGGCCGGGGGGATGACCACCCGGTCCGGCTGCCGGACGGCCGGACCGTACCCCTGGGCGGGCTCCGGAAGGGCGGGGTGATCCGGCTCACCCGGGGTCAGAGGCTGGCCTATGTGGCCGACTGCCTGTGGCAGGAGCCCGGCCTCTCCCGGGCCGTGGCCCTGGCCAGGGACGCCCACATCCTCTACTGCGAGGCCGCGTTCCTTGCGGAGGATGCCCGACGGGCCAGGGAGCGATACCACCTCACCGCCGCCCAGGCCGGAGAGCTCGCTCGCCGGGCCGAGGTGGGGGAGCTTCGCATCTTCCACCTCTCCCCCAAGTACCGGGGCCGGGAGTCCGAGCTCCTCGCAGAAGCTGCCGAGGCCTTCGGTGGCCCGGTGGGCCTGGGGCCGTGAGGGAGGAAACCCGGCGGTCGGGCAGCCGCACTCGGTCCCCGGGCCCGGGCATGGGCCCTGCTGGAGAGCCGGCGCGGTCCTCGCGTCGCCCGAGCCCGGGCGGGTCAGGCCCCTCCGCCGGCCTCCAGGGCCGAGACCATCGCCTCCAGGACCTCGTAGCCTCCCGCCCAGAACGCCGGGTCCTCCACGTTGTAGCCCAGGCCGGCCACCAACTCGCCCGGCGACCGGCTCCCGCCCGCGGCCAGCAGCTCCCGAAGCCTCGGCACGAAGGCCGCCCCCTCCTCCTGGTAGCGGCGGTACAGGGCCAGCACCAGCAGCTCGCCGAACACGTAGGCATAGCAGTAGAACCGGGTGTGCACGAAGTGGGGGATGGCGCTCCACGCCCAACGGCTGGCCGGCACCTGCTCCACGGCGTCGCCGTAGGCCTCCTCCAGGGCCTCGAACCACAGCTCGCACAGTCGATCGTCCGACAGGTACCCGCCCTGCCGGTGAGCCCGGTACTCGAACTCCACGTAGAGGTTCTGGCGGAAGGTGGTGGCGATCACGTCCTCCACCCGCTCGGCCAGGAGGTTACGGCGCAGCACGGGGTCGAGGTCCTCGGCCTCGAGGCGGCGGGCCAGCAACAGCTCCCCGAACACGCTGGCGGTTTCGGCCATGGGAAGCACCGGGGAGTACTCGAGAAGCGGCTGGACCCGGGCCAGGGTGAAGTGGATGCCGTGGCCCAGCTCGTGGGCCAAGGTGGCCGCATCCCGAAGCTTGCCGGTGTAGTTCATGAGCACGTAAATCGGCAGATCGGGCGCCACGCCCATGCAAAACGCCCCTCCAGCCTTGCCGGGGCGGGGCGCGGCGTCGATGCGCCCCTCGTCGAAGAACCCCCGGGCGATCTCCTCGAACTCGTCCGCAAACCCGGCGTAGGCCTCCAGCACCCAGGCCCGGGCCCGGTCGAACGGAAGCGCCTCGGGCTCGGGCCCGGGCAACGGCGCCACCAGGTCGGTGCTCCACAGCCGGTCCACCCCGAGGGCCCGGGCCTTCCACCGGTAGTACCGCCGAGCCAGGCCGTAGTGGGCCCGGGTCACCTCCATCAGGGTCCCGACCGCCTTCGGGGTGAGCTCGTTGCGAAGGTGCACCGGCTCCATGGGGTCCTGGTATCGCCGGAGCTCCAGGGTCTGGCGGTGGTCGAGGACCAGGGCGTTCCACACCGAGGTCAAGGTCACCCGCTGAGCCTCGTAGGCGTCGATATAGGTTTCGTAGGCTTTGCGTCTCACCCCCCGGTCGGGATGCTTGAGCAGGGCCAGAAGCTCCGGCCCGGTCAGCTCCCGCTCCTCCCCGTCCAGCTCGAACCGGTAGCGAAACGACGAGGTGAGCTGGTCGTAGAGCTGCACGAACGCCGAGCGACCCACGAGGTCCTTGAGGGTCAGGATCTCCTCCTCGGCCTCCGACAGGCGATGGGGCCGAAAAGCCCGGCAGTGGGCCAGGTGGTGGCGGTACCGCGCCAGGCCCGGATGGGTCAGGGCCCGGGCGAACGCGGCGTCGTCGATCCGATCAAGCTCGAGATCGAAGAACACCGTGTGCCGCTGGGCCCGGCTGGCCGCCTCCTTGACCTTCTGGAGAAGGGCCACGCTGTGGGGATCGGAGGAGTCGGCCGCGAACCGCAGGTGTGCGAACGCGTAAGGCCGCAGGGGTGCTCCCAGCGCGGCCTCGTAATCGTTCACGGCCAGGGCCAGGTCCGAGGCGCCGGCCTCCCCCACCCTGCCCCTCCAGGCCTCTCGGAAACGCAGGGCGGCGGGCTCGATGGCATCGATGTCCGCCCCAAGGGCGGGATCGTCCAGGCCGGCGTACAGGTGGTTCAGGTCCCATCGGGGAAGGTCGGTCGCACGCATCGGATCACTCCCAGTAGCTGCGGTCGTTGGTCGGGCCTTCGGCGCCACGGCATCACGGTTCGGGATCATGGGGTCTGTTGGAGAGCCGCGGCCGGTCGGTTCCCGTGGGCGGGCGGATCGGCTATGCTACCGGCATCGAAAGGAGGAGTCATGGCCCAGGTTCCCCGGGAGATCTGGGTGGAGTGCCGGGTCCCCCACGCCCACATCTACTTCGTGCGCTACACCCTGGACGCTTACGACGGCCTTTGCCTGGCGTCCACGGTGGAGGATCCCTCCGGCCGGATCCGGCTCCTCAGCACCGAGGACCGTGCCGAGGAGCTGGACCGAGTCCTCCAAACCCTGACCGAGGAGGTGCCGCTTCAGGTCGTCGGGCGGGGCACCCTCAATCCGGGAGGCACGGCATGACGATCCCGTTCGACCCCGGCCGGGTGCTCGGCCTGGCGCTCTCCCGGGGCGGGGAGCTTGCGGAAGTGTACTGGGAGTCGGCCCGGAGCGCCACCGTGGTGCTGGAGGCCGGAAGGGTGGAAGGGGCCCGGGCCGGGCTCGCCCAGGGGGCCGGGATTCGGGTGTTCGAAGGGGAGCACGAGGTCTACGGCCACCAGACCGCGCCCGCCCCCTCGACCCTGGAGGACCTGGCCCGGGAGGTGGCCCGGCTCCGGCCCGACTCGGGACCGGCGGTGATGGTGGGAGCCGATGCCGGCGTGCCGCTGGCGGGTCCCAGCGCAGACCCTTTCGCGGGCCTCGACCTGGGCGCCCGTGCGGACCTGGCGCGCCGGATCGATCGGGTGGCCCGGGCCGCCGACCCCCGAGTGGTCCAGGTGCGGATGGTCTACCGGGATCACGCCCAGGAGGTCTGGGTCGCGCCGTCCGACGGCCCACCGGTGCGGGACCTGCGCACCGGGTTCTATCTGGGCGTGCTGGTGGTGGCGCGGGACGGTGAGGTGGTCCAGACCGGGTACGAGGCGATGGCCGCCTCGAGGGGGTGGGAGGCGTTCGATGAGCAACCGCCCGAGGAGCTGGCGCTGACCGCGGCTCGCAGGGCCGTGCGGCTCCTTTTGGCACCCCGTGCCCCGGCCGGCCGGATGCCTGTGGTGCTCGCCAGTCAGGCGGGAGGAACCATGGTGCACGAGGCCGTGGGCCACGGCCTGGAGGCCGACCTGGTGCTCCAGGGCCACTCGGTGTACGCGGGTCGGATCGGGGAGACCGTAGCCTCGGAGCTCGTCACTGTGGTGGACGACCCCACCCTGCCCGGGCAGAGGGGCTCGTACCGGTTCGACGACGAGGGGACCCCGGCCCAACGGACCGTGCTGGTGGAGCAGGGGGTCCTCAAGGGGTTCCTCCACAGCCGCACCACGGCCCATCGCATGGGGATGCGTCCCACCGGCCACGGCCGACGGGAGTCGTTCGCCCACCGACCCATCCCCCGGATGGGGAACACCCTGATCGTTCCGGGGCCCCACGCTCCGGAGGAGATCCTGCGCGAAACCCCCACGGGTCTGTACGTGACCCGCATGGGCGGGGGCCAGGTGGACACGGTGAGCGGGGACTTCGTGTTCGAGGTGGCGGAGGGGTTCCGGATCGAGAACGGTCGGGTGGGCGAACCGGTCCGGGGCGCCACCTTGGTGGGGAACGGGCCCCGGGTGCTCCGGGAGATCGACCGGGTCGGTTCGGACCTGGGGTTCTCGGTGGGCACCTGCGGCAAGGACGGCCAGGGGGTGCCCGTGGCCGACGCCCAACCCACCCTGCGAATCCCCGAGATGGTGGTGGGCGGTGAGGCCGGCTGTTGACCCGGCGGAGGAATAAGCGCGTTACATCGGAGAGCGGGGCAAGGGACCTGCCTCCGGCCGGACGCGAAGCCGGGCATTGGGATTCGCCGCGCAGGCACAGGACCGAAGAACTGATTTCATGACAACTCGCTGGAGTCCAAACCGTTTCGTGGTCCGAGCGTCAGAGGCGCTGCGCGGCGAGCTAAGGGCCGCGCCCGGCTCTCCGACAGGTCCCTTGCCCCTCCGAGCAGGGAGCGGTAGCGCCTGTTTATCCGCCGGGTTGATGGCCTCCCATCGTTCTCGCCGAAGTCATCGACGGGAGGGGTCGCCATGGACGAAGTCAGGGCCCATGTGGTGGTGAGCGGGCGGGTCCAGGGGGTGTGGTTTCGAGCCAGCACCCGGGACGTGGCCCGCCGCCTCGGGTTACGCGGATGGGTCCGCAACGTGCCCAACGGCGACGTGGAGGCCGTGTTCGAGGGCCCCAGGCCCCAGGTGGAGGAGGCCATCGCCTGGTGCCGGCGGGGCCCCCCGGCCGCCCGCGTGGACCACTGTGACGTGATCTGGGAGGACCCACGGGGGGAGGGGCCGTTCGAGATGCGGTTCTAGATTGACCCGGCGAGAAAATTGGAAGGGTCACTACGTAGGGAGGGGCAAGGGAACGATCGCTCCGATTTATCCGCCGGGTTGACAACAGGAGAACGATGCGCAGCGCTTTCGTGATCGCGGCTCCCGGGTCGGGGTCGGGCAAGACCACGGTGACCCTGGGCATCCTGGCCGCCCTGCGGCGCAGGGGCCTGCGGGTGCAGCCGTTCAAGGTGGGGCCCGACTACATCGACCCGTCCCACCACGCCCGGATCACCGGGCGCCCCTCCCATAACCTGGACACCTGGATGATCCCCAGGGCCGTGAACCGCCGGCTCTTCCACTCCTGGGGGGCCGATGCCGACGTCGCCGTGGTGGAGGGCGTGATGGGCCTGTTCGACGGGGTGGACGGGCACAGGTTCGACGGCTCCACGGCGCACCTCGCCCGCATCCTGAGGCTCCCCGTAGTGCTGGTGGTGGACGCTCGGTCCATGGCCCGCAGCGCCGCCGCCGTGGTCCAGGGGTTTGCCTCGTTCACACCCAGGGTGCCCATCACTGGCGTGGTCTGGAACCGGGTGGCCAGCCCCAGCCATCGACGGATCTTGGACGAGGCCCTGTCGCCCGCGGGGCTGCCCCCGTCCTTGGGAGCCCTTCCCCCGGAGCCCGAGTTGGCCCTGCCCGAACGGCACCTGGGTCTGGTCACCCCGGAGGACGCGGCCCTGCCATCCACATGGGAGGACCGGCTGGCGTGCTGGGTCGAGGACCATCTGGACCTGGACCGGCTCCTCGAGCGCACCCCCGCCCCCCCGGCTCCCCGGCTTCCGGCTCCCCGCCGCCGGGACGGAGCCCGCTCGGTCGCCGTGGCCCGGGACGCGGCGTTTTGCTTCTACTATGAGGAGAACATCCGGCTGCTCGAGCGGGCAGGAGCACGGATCATCGATTTCTCGCCCCTGGCGGGCGACGGAGTGCCCCCCGAGGCCGATGCAGTGTACCTGGGCGGGGGGTACCCCGAGGTCCATGCCGAGCGGCTGGCGGCCAACCAGGCCTTCCTGGACGGGCTGCGAGGCCACCACTCCCAGGGCCGCCCCATCTACGCCGAGTGCGGTGGGTTCATGGTGCTGTGCCGGTCCCTGCAGGCGCCCGGAGGAGGTCGGGTGCCCATGGCCGGGATCTTCCCGGCCCGGGCCCGGATGCGCTCGGGCCGGTTCCATCTGGGCTACCGGGAGGTGGAGGTGGAGGGGGCCGCCGGCCTGGACGGGCTCACGGCCCGGGGCCACGAGTTCCACTACTCGGAGCTGGAGGCCCCACCCCAGGGCGTGGAGACGGTGTATCGGGTGCGCAACGCCCGGGGCGAAGAGCTCGGCCGCGAGGGGTACCGGTCGGGCTCTGCCCTGGCCGGGTACATCCACCTCCACTTCGCGTCCTGCCCCGATCTGCCGCTCCGGTGGCTCGGGCTGTCGGGGCCCAGGCCCTGCCGAACACCCGGGAGGACCCGGCCTTGAGCAACAGCCGCTTGCCCGGGCCTCGTGGAGACCGGCCCCGGCTCAGCCGTCGAGCCGACGGTACCCCGTGCCGTCCCAGCGGTGGAGCTCCTCGTAGGGGCACCCCGCATCGGCCAGGGCCTGCTCCACGGCCTGCCGCTCGGCCATGGGGAACGTGATGGAAAGGCCGCAGTCCGAGGACAGCTGGCGGGGAACCGGCATGAGCCGCACGTTGAGGCCGGCCCCCTTCAGGACCTTCTCGGCCCGCATCACCCGATGGATGCTGTGGAAGATGAGGATTCCGTCCCGATCCATGTGCCGTCTCCTCGCCTCCGGGGGCCGGCCGTGAGCCGCCCGCGGTCCCGTCCCGAACCCCTGGGCCCCGCGGTGCAGGCTCTGGTCCGCTCGGCGCGCTCGGCTCTGTCCGGCCCCACCCACCGGGTGTGGGAGGTGTGGGAAGAGGTCGTGGGCCCCGACCTGGCCGCCCGGGCCCGGCCCCTCTCGGTGCGAAGCGGCGTGCTCACCGTGGGGGTCACCTCGTCCGCCTGGGCCCAACAGCTGTCGTTCCTGCGGGCCGAGATCCTCTCCCGGCTGAACGCCCACCTGGCCGGTACCCCCCTCAAGGCCCTCCGGACCCGCGTCGTGGAACCCGGGCCCCCGCCGGCAGGCCCCCCCCCGCCGCCGGAGCGACCCGCCCCCGGGCCGGTGCCCGGATGGGCCCGAGAGCGGGTGCGTCGGGCCACCCAGGAGGTCGGCGACCGCGAGGTCCGCCGGGCCCTGGAGCGTCTCTGGCTCCGGCACCTGGAGACGAAAGGGGTCACGGAGGTCCCAGAAGACGCTCCGCCTCCGGGGAGTACCGGCGATCCCTCCCGTGAAGAACCAGGGGAGGCCTGATCTCCAGGCCCTCCCGTCCCCCTTTGACGGCCCGGACGAGCACCCGGTGGGCCGGCTCACCGGCCCTGGGCTGCACGGGCCACAGCACCGACGGCTCCAGGCCCACCCTCCGGCACTCGCCCAGCAGGGCCGCGGCCCGGCGGGCCGGGTACACGCAGCAGAACGCCCCGCGGGCCCTCAGCTTGACCTCGGCCGCCCGGACCACGTCCGCGAGCCCGCAGGTCACCTCGTGGCACGCCGCAGCCACCTCGGGGTCGGGGCTCGTGCGGCCCTGGCCCACCGGCCGGTACGGAGGGTTCGCCACCACAAGGGGAAACCGTCCCGCCGGCAGGCTCCGGGGGTCCCGCAGGTCGGCCATCGTGAACCGGGCGCGGTCCGACAGCCCGCTCGCCCGAGCCGACCGCTTCGCCCGGTCCACCATGGCCGTGCTGAGGTCCACCCCCACCACCCCCCGGGCCCCGCCCAGGGCCAGGAGGGCGAGCCCCACCACCCCGCACCCGCACGCCAGGTCCAGGGCCTTATCTACAGGGACCTCCGAGCCGAACCGGGCCAGCAGTACGGCGTCCACGCTAAACCGGTACCCCTTCCGTGGCTGGACCAGGCGGATCGTGTTGCCCAGGGCACCGTCCAAGGTCTCGTCAGGCCCCATCGGCACCCTGTCCCGGTGGACCATGGCGTCCTCATACCAAAATTCTCGGCCCCCTGGGGTGGCGGGGCAAGGGACCTGCCTTCGGCCGGGCGCGAAGCCAGGCATGAGATTCGCCGCGCAGGCACGAGGCAGAAGAGCAGGTTTCATGACAGCTCGGTGGAACCCGACCATTTCGCGGTCCGAGCATCAGAGGCGCTGCGCGGCGAGCTAAGGGGCCGCGCCCGGCTCTCCGACAGGCCCCTTGCCCCGCCCTGGTGGAGCTCTATTTGAAGGCAACCTGGGATCAGCCCCCCGGCAGCACCTCGGCAGGATCAAACAGGAGGTGCATCACCAGCCCCGTAACCTGCTTGGGGAAGAAGTAGGTGCTCTTCTGGGGCATCCGCTCGCCGGCCAGGGCCACCTCCTTGACCTCCTCGATCCGGGTCGGGTTCATCACGAAGCCCAGCTGGACCCCGGGGTCCTCGGCCACCTGGCGCACCAGCTCGTCGGTGCCCTTTACGTACCGGAGGTTCCTCTGCTCTTCCTGGGCCTTGCGGTCAATGCCGAGAATCCGCTCGAAGATAAGGGAGTGGAGGATGGTGACGTCCAGGGTCTGCACCACCTTGGGCAGCCGGCCCCGAAGCATCCGGTGCATGACCGCGTCGTCCCTAAGCACCAGGATCCGAAACCGGGACTCGCCCTTGGCCACCAGCCCGAAGGCGTGGGCTCGGCCCCGCAGGTCCCGCAGCCGGGCCGACAGGGCCTGGGCGTCCGCCACCGGCTCCACCTCGAAGAACTCGCCCAGCTGCCGTTCCAGGGTGTCGATCCGGTCCAAGGGCACCCCGAACACGGCTCGGTGGGTGGGGAACACGGCCAGGCCGGGTGAGCTCAGGTTCGAGAAGTACATCATCACATAGTTCCACGGCTCGTTCCCCGTGTAACTGGGGTGACGCTCCCGCATGAGATCGCGATACCGGAGGGCTGTCTCGTAGCGGTGGTGTCCGTCGGCGATCACGAACACCTTATCGGCCATCCGCCGGGTTACCTCCCCCACGAGCCGGGGCTCGGTCACCCGCCACAGCCGAATCTCCACCCCCTCGTCGGTGTGGACCCGAATCAAGGGGGGAGTCCCTTTGGCCATAGCCTCGAGGTCGCGTAGAACAACCATCTGCGGGTCGTCGTACAGGCTGAAGATCGGGCTCAGGTTGGCCCTCACGGCCTCCATGAGCTGGAGTCGGTCGGCCTTGGGGCCGGCCAGGGTGCGCTCGTGGGGGAAGTACAGCCCGGAGTCGGGGTCCTCGAGCCGCACCTTGGCGTAGTACCCCCGCCGGGTGAGGGGCTCACCGAACTCACCTCGGTAGTCCTCCTCGGTGTAGTACACGCTCATCTCCCGGTCCTGGATCAGAACCTTCTTGCGGAGCCATTCGATCAGCGTGCGTCGCGCCCGGACGTAGCGGTTCTCCTCCCTGTTGTCGCCGGTCAGCACCTTCCCGAACTCCAGGCGTACCACGTTGTAAGGGCTTCGGCGGTACAGATCCTCCTGCAACTCGGGGCCGATCACGTCGTAGGGCGGGCAGATCACCCGGTCGAAATCGTCCACCACCGCGGGGTTGAACCGAACCCCTCGAAATCCCAGCACCTCGGCCATCGTCTCTCACTCCCTCGGGGAAATCATCCGAAACGCCCCCGCTCCGGGGCGGGCCCCTGCTATCACATCCCCCCGTTCCGGAGCAAGTCCGGACGCGGTTGTCGGGGTTGGAACGGCGGGTTCCGGGGTTCTCGCGTGTGCGACCAGGAGAACTTTGATAAACTTTTTTCACGCTAGGTCCGATCGGTGCAGGGACCCTTTCCCGGATGCGCGCATGGACCGTCTCGTTCCCCTGATCCTGTTGGCTCTCGTGGCCGCGTGCTCCGCGCCGGCCCCCTCCCCGGTGGATCGGTTCCGGATCGGGGGATCCGCCTCGGCGCGGGACCTGGCCGAGGCCTTGGTGGATGCGTTCCGGCTGTCCCATCCCAAGGTCGAGGTGGAGCACGCGCCTCCCACCCATTCGGGTGCGGCGGTTCGGGCGCTGAAGGCCCGGGAGATCGACGTGGCCTACCTGACCCGAGAGCCCACCGCCGACGAACGCTCCGGTCTGTTCGTGTACCCCTTCGCCCTCGATCCGTTGGTGTTCGCGGCCCACCGCACGGCCGGGGTCACCGACCTGACCACCCAACAGATCCGACGTCTCTACGACGGAACCGTCACCCGGTGGTCCCAGGTGGGTGGCGCGGACGTGCCGGTGGTGCTCCTGGACCGCCCCTCCTACACCTCTCCCCGGCGGCTCCTGAACGACACCCTACTGGCCGACCTGGACCCAGCGCCCGGGGCCACGGTGCTCGAGGGACCGGGCGACATGGACCACGCGCTGCGCCTGTATCCGGGCGCGCTGGGGTACACCTCGCTCCGGGCCGCCCTGGACCTAGAGCCGGACGTGCGGATCCTGCGGGTGGACGGCGTGTACCCCGACCCGGATGCGGTGCGCAGCGGGCGGTACCGCCTCAACCGGCCGGTGATCTTCGCGGTCCGAGCCGAACCCCTGTCCGCGGCTCGACGGTTCCTGGAGTTCCTGAACACGCCTCCCGCCCGGCGGGTGGCCGCGTCCAGGGGCACGGTCTCGGTTCGACGCAGCCTGCGGATCGGGGTGCCCCCCATGCGAAACATCGTGGCCCTCGAGGCCAAATACGGGGGGCTCGCCCGCTACCTCCAGGCCCGGCTGGGGCTCCCGGTGGATCTGGTTCACCAGTCGAGCTACACGGATCTCACCGAGGCGTTCCGCACCGGCCAGGTGAACGCGGCGTTCGCCGGGAGCTTCGCCTACCTGGTGGCCCACGCGGAGACCGGCGCCGAGGTGCTGGCCCGACCCGATTACGGCGGGGTGTCCCACTACCGGGGCGTCGTCTTCGTACGGAGCGACAGCCCGTTCCGATCCATTGAGGACCTGCGGGGGCGACGGGTGGTGCACGCCGGTCCCACGACCACGGCGGGCCAGATCTTCCCAATGTACGCCCTGAAGATGCGGGGGCTGGGCCCGCCCCAGAAGTTCTTCGGCGAGTTCATCGACGCCGGCTCCCACGAGGCGGCCCTGCGACAGCTGATCGAGGGGGAGGCCGAGGGAGCCGCAGCCAAGGACCTGGTCTGGGACGAGATGGTGGAGGAGAACCCGGCGCTCAAGGGGCGCCTGCGGGAGCTGGCCGCGTCGGCTCCGGTGCCGTCCAACGGGTTCGTGGCCGGCCCCACGGTCTCTCCCGCCCTGCGGCGGCAGATCCGTAACCTTCTGCTCTCCATGCACGAGTCTCCCCAGGGCCGCAAAGCCTTGGGGGACCTGGGCGCGGATCGGTTCCTGCCCACGACCGACGGCGACTACCAGGCCCTGTACGAGATGGTGCAGACCCTCTCCGACGAACTCTCCGGCTATTTCCAGTACCGATGAAGCGCCCCACCAGCCTCCGCCACCGGTTCCTCGTGTCGTTCGGGGCGCTCCTCACCGGCCTGGGCGGGCTGAGCCTTGTGGCCACCCTGATCTCGGCGGCCGTGTCCTACCGAAACAACCTGGCGCTGAAGCTCCACCAGGCGGCGGGCCGGTTCGAGAACCACCTGCGCCACGCCGAAGACTCGCTGTTCTTCCGAACCCGGATCCTCTCCGAGATCGCTCGGGTCGAGGCGTCGGGGGCGGACCCTCAGCCCCTACGCCAGCTCCAGGTCTACACTCTGCGCTGGCTCACCCAAGACGGGCTGGAGATCCTGGGCATGGGGAGCCGCCGGTACTGGAAGGAGCGGGGGAAGTGGGGGCCGCTGATGGAGAAGGCCTTCTCCGGGGTGCCGTCCGTGACCCTACAGTCCGATCCCCACAGGGGGGTGGCCCTGGTTGCGGCGAGCCCCCGGGAGAGCGAGCTCGGGGTTGAGGAGGTGATCGCGGTGGCCCTTCCCCTGGGCACGTCGATCCTGCAGGAGTGGGCCGCCCTCCTGGGCGCCGAGGTGGCGCTGCTCGGTCGGGACGGGACCCTGCTCGGATCGAGCTTGCCGGCGGCTGTCTCCCTGCCGGCCCAGGGGGCGGAGCAGGGTACGGTTCGAGCCGACGGGACCTCGTACGCGTACTACCGGTTCCCCCTCCGGGTGGGCTCCCGGCCAGCGGGGTGGGGCATGATCCTCCTTCCAACCGGTGACCTTCGGGCCCTGGCGGTCCGAAACGCGATGATCCAGGGCGCGATCCTCGTGCTGGGGATGATGGGCTTCTTTCTCCTCTACCGGGCGGTGGTCCGACGGGCCACCTCTGACCTGGAGAGGCTTACCGGCTGGGCCCGCGACTTCGACCCCGGAGCCCCCAGCCCTCCGCCCGCCGTGGCCAGCGGCGACGAGGTGGACGTGCTGGCGGCCTCGTTTGGAGACCTGCTGGACCGTCTGGAGGCCGCCTTGGCCCAGGTGGCGGCGGCAAACGAGGAGCTTTCCCGCGCCAATCAGAGCCTGGAGGACCGGGTTCGGGAAAAGACCCGAGAGCTCGAGGCCGAGCGGCAGCGCCTCGACACCGTGCTAAGCGGCATGCCCCACGCGGTGTTCCTGGTGGATGCCGCCGGGAGGGTGGTGTACGCCAACCAGGAGGCCCGTCGCCGGTTCGGTCCGGTGGAGGGCATGAGGTGCCAACGGATCCTTGGAACGAGCCAGCCCCTCCCCGAGGAAACCGAGACCGAGGCCCGCATCGGTGACCGGATCTACCTGCTGCAGCGGAGCCCGGCCGGCGACGGCCGGGCCGTGCTCGTGGCCCAGGATGTCACCGAACGTCGGGCCCTGGAGCGCCAGCTCCAGCACGCCCAGCGCATGGAGAGCGTGGGGCGGCTCGCGGCAGGGGTGGCCCACGACTTCAACAACATCCTCGGGGCCATGATCCCCTCCCTCGAGATGCTCAAACATCGGACCCAGGACCCCAAGGCCCTGCGGTACCTGAAGACCGTGATGAACGGTGCCGACCGAGCCGCCGACCTGGTGCGCCAACTACTCATGTTCAGCCGGGCCGGGGAGTTCCAGCCCCACGTGATCGACCTGAACCAGGCGGTGGAGCGGGCGCTCCACCTCGTGGAACCCAGCCTCGGGAAGGTGGAGCTGGACTGGCGTCCCCACCCCGGACTGGAACGGGTGCGCGCCGACCCCACACAGGTCCAGCAGGTGGTGTTCAACCTGGCCTTGAACGCCATGGACGCCATGGAGGGCCGAGGCACCCTCACCGTCGAGACGTTCCCCGATCCGAACACGGGGCAGATGGCACTGGCCGTTGAAGACACCGGCCCGGGCATCCCCGAGGATCAGGCCGAACGGGTGTTTGACCCCTTTTTCACCACCAAGGACCCGGGCAAGGGCACCGGCCTGGGGCTGGCCATCGTCTACGGTGTAGCCGAGCGTCACGGGGGCACAGTGCGCCTGATCCCCCCCCCGGCTGGGGGCGCCCGGTTCGAGGTTACCTTTCCGCCGGCGTCGTCCGACCGCCTCGACGAGCCCCCTTCCGCTCCCCGCACCTGAGCCGGGCCGAAGAGCCTGCCCAGGCCCGACCCCCTACCAAACGTTCGCTTGCCGCAAGAGATCAAAATTTTTTTCCGAATTCCAACCCTTGCGGGATAGAGCGCGGATGCTATAGTGCGTTCGTTCGTGGAATTCATCCATTGTTTGTTTTTGGGGTTCGCGTAGATGGGGGCTCTTCTCCGGCCGTTCCCGATCCTCGCTGCAGCCGGTCTGGCCCCGGGGGGCGGACGAAGGCCGCCCTTCGGGACACCGACACCGTCGCCCCGGCCCTTGACTTCCTACGGTTGTGCGGCCGGGCCCACCCCCCTCCTCCCTCGTCCCGGCGGAGCCCACCGCCCGCCCCGCGTTCGAGAGCCTGTCCTCCCGGTTGAGGGGAGGGGACGCCGTGAGACGCGTTCCGGCGGCGGGCTGGCGGGTGCTTGGGGTCCGGGGCAATGGCGGCACAATGGCAATACCGGCTCTTCCTTCCAAGACCCTACCGAAGCAGGCCTGGTGGCGCTGTGATCCGAGCCCAAAGGAGGTGCCTCATGAGGATGAGACAGCAACCCGTTTCCAGCCGCAGGCGGTTTCTGGCAGGCGTCCTCGCCGGCCTGGGGGCGGCGGGCATGGCCCGGCGGGTCCGGGCCCAGGGGCGGGCTCCCCAGGAGGGAGGCGAGACCCTGTTCCGCCGAACCCGTCACGTGGAGGCTTATTACCGGACCCTGGAGGACTGAGGGAGGTGGCGCCATGAAAATCCGATCGCGCAGCAAGGGGCCGAGCCCGAGAGGGCCGGACCGCGCCCGAACCGACCGCAGGGGCTTCTTGAAGGCCGCGGCCACGGCCCTGGGGGCCGGCGCGGTGGCCGGCACCCCGGCCGGGTTTGTCCGCCGGGCCCGGGCGGGTGAGAAGAACCCCTTCCCGGATGCCAAGCAGGTCAAGACCGTGTGCACCCACTGCTCCGTCGGCTGCGGGGTGATCGCCGAGGTGCAGAACGGGGTGTGGGTCCGCCAGGAGATGGATCTCACCCATCCCATCAGCCGGGGAGGGCTGTGCTGCAAGGGTGCGAGCCTCCGGGACTTCGCCATGAGCGAGAAACGCCTCCGGTTCCCCCTGAAGCTCGTGGACGGCAGGTGGCAGAAGATCTCGTGGGAGAAGGCCCTGGACGAGATCGCGGACCGGCTCCTCAAGATCCGAAAGGAGAGCGGCCCGGACAGCGTGTTCTGGATGGGCTCGGCCAAAATGTCCAACGAGCAGTGCTACCTGTTCCGGAAGATGGCCGCCATGTGGGGGACGAATAACGTGGATCACCAGGCCCGGGTTTGACACAGCACCACCGTCGCCGGTCTGGCGAACACGTGGGGCTACGGGGCCATGACGAACCACCTGAACGACATCCGCAACGCCCGCGCCATCATCATGTTCGGGTCCAACGCGGCCGAGGCCCATCCCGTGGCCATGCAGCACATCCTGGCCGCCAAGGAGAAGAACGCGGCCCCCCTGATCGTGGTGGACCCGCGGTTCACCCGCACCGCGGCCAAGGCGGACGTGTACGTGCGGCTGCGCTCCGGCACCGACGTGGCCCTGGTGATGGGCTTGGTGCGCGAGATCGTGAGGAACGGCTGGCACGACCGGGACTTCATCGACAAGCGCACCTTCGGGTTCGAAGAGGTCATGAAGGTGGCGGACCACTACACCCCGGAGGAGGTGCAGCGCATCACCGGCGTGGAGCCGGCGCTCCTGAAGCGGGTGGCCCGCCTTCTGGCCGACAACCGCCCCGGCACCCTGATCTGGTGCATGGGCGGCACCCAGCACTCCCACGGCAACAACATCACCCGCAGCTACTGCATTCTCCAGCTCGTGCTGGGAAACATGGGGAAGGCCGGGGGCGGGGCCAACGTGATCCGGGGCCACGACAACGTGCAGGGGGCCACGGACATGTGCATCCTGTCCAACAGCCTGCCCGGGTACTACGGCCTGTCGGACGGGGCCTTCAAGCACTGGGCCCAGGTGTGGAAGGTGGACTTCGAGTGGCTCAAGGGCCGCTTCGACCTGGCCTACGACAAGAAGCAGCACAACAAGAAGGGCTTCACCATGGCCCGCTGGTACGAAGGCGTGCTCCAGCCCAAGGAGAAGATCGACCAGCGCGACAACATCCGGGCCTTGTTCTACTGGGGCATCGCCATGGAGAGCCAGAGCCAGATGCACCGGGTCAAGAAGGCCCTGGAGAAGCTCGAGCTCCTGGTGCTGGTGGATCCTTTTGTGCCCAGCGCCGCGGTTGTGCCCGACCGGAAGAACGGCACGTACCTGTTGCCGGCTTCCACCCAGTTCGAGAACGAGGGGTCGGTCACGGCCACGGCCCGCCAGCTCCAGTGGCGTTACCCGGTGCTGGAGCCCCAGTACGACTCCCGACCGGACCACTGGATCATGTTCGAGCTCACCAAGCGCCTGGGGTTCGGCCAGGAGTTCGCCAAGAACATCAAGAAGTGGCCGGACGACTGCCTGGAGGAGTGGCGTAGTGGGCTCCAGACCATCGGGTACACCGGCCAAACCGTGGAGCGTTTGAAGCGTCAGCGGGACAACGCCCACACCTTTGACCTGGTCACCCTCCGGGCCAACGGCGGCCCCTGCGACGGGGAGTATTACGGGCTGCCGTGGCCGTGCTGGACCACCGATCACCCGGGCACCCCGATCCTGTACGACATGTCCAAGCCGGTGATGGAGGGAGGGCTTCCTTTCCGAGCCCGGTTCGGCACGGAGTATAAGGGCCGGCCCCTGTTGGCCGCCAAGGGGGTTACCATGCCCGGAAGCCGGGCAGATGGCGGCTACCCCGAGTTCAAGGGGGTGGTCAAGGGGACCAACTGGAAGACAGACCTCTCGGACAAGACTTTCCGGGCGGCGCTGTCCAAGGGCATGGCCCCCTTCGGCAATGCCCGGGCCCGCATGTACGTGTGGACCTTCCCGGACCCGGTTCCGATCCACCGGGAGCCGATCCAGACACCCCGCCCCGACCTTCTGGCGGACTACCCCACGTACCCGGACAAGAAGCTCCAGTACCGGGTGGACACCGCCTTTGCGAGCGCCCAGAAGGCCGACACGAGCAAGAGCTACCCCCTCATCCTCACCACCGGGCGCATCGTGCAGCACATGGGTGGCGGCGCCGAGACCCGGGCCAACCGGTGGCTGTCGGAGCTCGCCCCCGAGATGTATGCCGAGGTTAACCCCCGCACGGCCAACGACTACGGCCTCATGGATGGCGACTGGATCTGGGTCGAAAGCCCCCAGAAGGGCCGCATCAAGGTCAAGGTGAAGGTCACCCTGCGGGTCGACCCTTACACGATCTTCCTACCCTACCATTTCGGCGGGGTGTTCGAGGGGGTGAGCCGGATCGACCGGTTCCCCGAGGGCACAGCGCCGTACGTGGTGGGAGAGTCGGGCAACGTGGTCACCAACTACGGCTACGACGTCGTGACCCAAATGCAGGAGACCAAGACCGGCCTGTGCCAGATCCGGAAGGCTTAGGAGGTGCCCCATGGCGAGGCTCAAGTTCCTGTGTGATGCCAACCGGTGCATCGCCTGCGATGGGTGCACCGTGATGTGCAAGAACACCAACGATGTGCCCCGGGGCACGTTTCGTCGCCGGGTGGTCACGATCAACGAAGGCCAGGACGGCGAGGCCAGCATCTCGGTGGCCTGCATGCACTGCTCCAACCCGCCGTGCGCGGCCGTGTGCCCGGTGGAGGCGTTCTACCAGCGCGACGACGGACTGGTGCTCCACTCCAAGGACAAGTGCATCGGGTGCGGTTACTGCCTGTTCGCCTGCCCCTTCGGGGCGCCCGGGTTTCCCACCGGCACACCGTTCGGCGTCAAAGGTGCGATGGACAAGTGTACGTACTGCGCCGGCGGCCCGGAGGAGGACCTCTCCGAGGCGGAGCGGCGCAAGTACGGGGCCAACCGGATCGCCGAGGGTAAGCTGCCGGCCTGCGCCACGGCCTGCGCCACCAAGGCCCTGCTGGCCGGGGAGGCGGACGAGATCGCCCGGATCTACCGCAGGCGCGCCATGGAGCGGGGAAGCGAGGCGAACGCCTGGGGCTGGAAACGGGCCTACGGCAAGAGCCTGTAGGGCCGCCGATGCGGGCCAAGCGGACCGGCCTCGTGTTGGGCCTGATCCTGGCCGCGGTCGGCGCGGCCGGGGCCGGGCCGCCGGACCTGGCGGAGGGGCGCTACCCCTATCTCGCGCCGAGCGGGGGGGCCACCCCTCTGGTGGCCCGGTGGTCGGGGCTGGCCCAGGCCATGCCCGATTGGAAGGACAGAGCCAAGGCGGCCCACTACCGGTTCCCGGCCGACAAGCCAGGTCGCCGGTGTGATCAGCCAAAGTGCCACCCGGGGTTTCGGGACGCCTACGTCCAGCGGCTCCTGGCCCTTCCCGAGGGGCCCTCCCGCCAAAACGCCCGACAGCAGAGGCTGGGGCTCGCCCGGTGCGGCGACTGCCACACCTGGGACCGGATTCGGGAGAGGACCGCGGCCTGTCGGCTCCATTTCGACCAGCCCGATCGGGTCGAGTGCACCGCCTGTCACCTGGAGGGGCCCAAGGTGCTGGAGCCCCGTGGCGACAAGAAGACCGTGTCGGTGCGGGCCGCCGCCCCTTTGGCCTCCTGGCCCACCCATCTCCTCACCCGGGACGAGAAGGCAATCCCCTGCGACCAGACGTGTCACGTGCCCCAAAACCCCTTCGGGGTGGAGCAGGTGTGCAACGACTGCCACGGAGAGGGCAAGCTCCAGGTGGCCCGCTTGGCCGCCCCAGGGGTGCTGGTGCACGCCACCGACCCGAAGAGCCCGTGGCCCCGCCTTACCCACCGGTTCTTCCTGTGGCTCACGACCGGGGTGAGCGGGGCCCTTCTGGCCTACATCCTCCTCGACGTGGTGCGTTCCCGGAAGGAGATGAGGGGATGAACAGCCGGGAAGTCCAACGGTTCCCCCCAGGGTTCGTGTGGCAGCACGGGCTGCTCATCGTCACTTTCACCCTGCTCGCGGTGACCGGTATGCCCCTCAAGTGGCACTGGTGGGGCGTGATCCGGGTCATGGGCGGGTACGAGGTGGTCCGATGGGTCCACCGGTTCCTGGGAGCCGTCATGCTGGCTCAGGGGGTGGTCCACGTGCTCCACGCTGCTACCCGCCAGGTGCGAGCGGGCCACCCCGGGGGGCTCTGGCCAAGCCTCCGGGACGTGCGCGATCTCCTCCACGACGTTCGGTTCCTGCTGGGCCGGGAGCCCGAGCGGGCCCGGTACCCCCGGTACTCGTACATCAACAAGTTCGACTACTGGGGTGCGTTCTGGGGGGTGGCGATCATGGCCGGGTCGGGTCTGGTTCTGTGGTTCCCCCGGTCCTTCTCGGACACCGTGATCCAGATGAGCCACATCGCCCACACCGACGAGGCCCTGCTGGCGGTGATCGCCATCTTCATCTGGCACCTGTACCACGTGCACACCTCCCACGGGCGGCCCAGGCTCAACCGGGTGTGGCTCACCGGGCGAATCCCGTTGGAGGACCTCAGGCGCGAGCACCCCGAGGAGTACGAGCAGATCGTCCGAAACAGCCACCTCGGGGAGCCTGGCTGAACCATGCCAGCGTTCGTCCCCTGCGGGCCGAGGCCCCCCCAGACCGGCGACCGTAGACCGATGACCGACGACCGAGGCTGCGTGGAAGCCTGGGTGTGCTCCTGCAACGGGCGGATCCCCCTGCCACGGAATCTGGGAGGGGGAGTTCGCCTGCGCACGTTCCGGACCCTATGCCTCCAGGCCCCGATACCGGCCCCCGAAGGGCCGGTGTTTCTCGGCTGCTCCCGGGGCACCGGCTCTCTCGTCGCCCGGTGGGAAGACCAAGGCAAGCCCCCGGGGTCGGTGGTGGCGTGGGACCTGGAAGGGCTCGTCGGCGCGGCTGCTCCTGCCCGATCGGTGGCTGCGGCCGCAGGGGCTGGCGCAGCCCTGGCCGCCGCGGGCCGATCCCCGGCCCGGGTGGAGCTGCCCCCGACCCCCCGGGTGGCGGTCATGGGTCCGGGCAGCGGGGCCCTGGCCCGGGCCTTGGCCCCCCACGCAGCGGTGGTGTGGATCGATCCGGAGTCCACCCCCGGCCCTCCCCTGCGCGGATACCCGGCACGGGCCCGGGGGGTGGAAGGGCGGCTCGGGGCCTTCCGGGTGGTCCCACACCGGGGACCGCCCGTGGATCCGTGGACCTGCGTGGGATGTAACCAGTGCGCCCGCGCGTGCCCCACCGAGGCCCTGGAGCCGGGGCTCCGGTTCCACGGAGACCGGTGCGACGGGTGCGGCCGATGCGAGGAGGCCTGCGCGTCGGTCGGGGCCCTGGACCTGGGGTCTGCGCCCGGGATCCCGGCCGATCAGGTGGTGTGGGTGGGCGGCTCCGGCGCCCCTCGGCCGGGACTACACCTGCCCCCGGCTCCCTCGTCGGCGGCGGGAGCCCTGGCGGAGGTGCTCGGGCTCGTCCGGGGGGCCGAGGCCTGGGATCCGGTGGTGGACACGGATCGGCCGTGCGCCCACGGGGCCTCCGGGTTCCGGGGCTGCGACCGGTGTCTGACGGCCTGTCCGACCGGGGCCCTGCAGGAGGGGGGCCCTCGAGTCCGGCGGGACCCTTTGGTCTGCTCCGGGTGCGGGGCGTGCGTGGCCGTCTGCCCCACGGGCTCGCTGGACTCGCGGCCCCACGACCGGGAGGCCCTTGCCCGGGCACTGGAGGGCCTGGGCCGGGCGGGTGTCCCCGCCACCCTCCGGTGCCCCGGGGCCTCCGGCCCGGGACGGGACGGTGGTGTGGAGATTCCTCTGGAGCATCTGTGTGGAGTCGACCCTTGGGCCCTGGCCGGTGCTGTGCTCGCCGGCGCCCCCTGGGTGGCGGTGGAGCCGTGCCCCACCTGCGAACCGGGGGTGGGGAAGTTGGTGGATCTGGCCCGGCGGGTGCTGGACCCGCGGGATCGCGCCCACCGGGTCCTGGCCCCGGATGTCCCTCTTTGTTTGGGCACCTCCCCGGCTGCCTCGGTCCTGCCCCCCCCGGCGCCCGCGCCGGAGGAGCCGCTGGACCGCAGAACCCGGGTCCTGGGCGCGGTCCTGCCCGTTGCAGGTACTGCTTCCCCTTTGGAGGGCCCGTTCGGCCGCCCGACGGTCGGGGCCGGCTGCACCGGGTGCGGGGCCTGCGCCGGTGTGTGCCCTGCGGGGGCCCTAATCGCCGACCCAGATGCTCCGGTCGTCCGGGTCCGGGAGGTCCGGTGCGTGGGGTGCGGGCTGTGTGCGCGGGCCTGTCCCGAAGGGGTGGTGGAGGTTGAGCCTCACCTGGTATGGGAGCCCTCGGCCTTGCAGCTCCGCGTGTTCGCCCGGGCCGAGGCCCACGCATGTCCGGCATGCGGGAGGGTGTTCGCCACCCGCCAGGCGCTGGATGCCGTCCGCGGCCGTTTGGAAGGCCGGGTGCCGTTCGACCCCGACGTCCTGGACCTGTGCCCGGACTGCCGCGTGGTCCGGGCCGTGGAACCGATCCGGTGAGTGCGGACGGAGAACATAGGGAAATGGTGGGCCAGCCGGGGTTCGGTGAGTTCGCCCGTTGGCTTCTCACCCCGCCGTCCCCGGGGGAGCTAGAGGCCCTGGCTCGCCAAGGGGAGAACGGGGGCGAGGGATTGGGGGGGTACGCGCGGGAACGGGGCCCCGAACGGGGTGCCCGGGACGCGGGTGAGGCCCTGTGGCAGCTCTTGGAAACCCCCTTCGAGCCCCGGCTCGTCCCCTATGCGAGCGTCTACCGGGACGGGGCGAGGTTCGGCCCTTCGCTCGTAGCGTTCCGGGGGTTCCTCAGGCGCTGGGACCTGGTCCCGGAGCGGGGCCGGTTCCGGGACCTGGAGGACCACGCCGGCTTCCAGTTGGACTGCCTGGCATACCTTGGAAGCCGGCCCGAGGGCCACCAGGCCTACCGGGAATGCCTGGAAGAACATGTGCTCCCCTGGCTGCCCCGGTTCCTGAACGACCTGGGCCGGGAGGACAAAAAGCTCCCCTACGGCGGGTTTTACGGCCGCTTGGCCCGGCTCGCCCGAGGCCTGATCGAGGCCGAGGCCGCCCGCCTGGGGCTGGCCGTCCCATGAGCCTCGGGCCGAAGGCCCCAGACCGACGACCGTTGACCGTACACCGTCGACCGAAGTCACCGGGAGGCTGGACGCGGGGCCAGGGGTCTTCTCACCGGTACTTGCGGGGCTCGATCCCGTACTTGCGGACCTTGTACCCCACGATCCGGGGCGTGGTCTGGAGGCGCTCGGCCGCCTTGCGGATGTTGCCCCGGGTGGCCTTCAGGGCGTCCACGATCAGGTCGGTCTCGAAGTGGCGCACGGCCTCATCGAACGGCAGGTCCACCGCGCTGCGGGACTCGTCCGCGGTCTGGAGGGTGGGGGGGAGGTGGTAGGAGTGGATCGCCGGCTCCTCGCACAGCAGCACGGCCCGTTCCATGCAGTTCTCCAGCTCCCGCACGTTGCCCGGCCAGTGGTAGCGCATGAGCATGTCGATGGCCGGGGTGGTGATCCGCCGGATGTCCTTGTCGTTCTCCCGGGCGAACTTGGCCAGGAAGTGCTCGGCCAGCAGCAGGATGTCGGTGCGCCGCTCCCGCAGGGGGGGCAGGAAGATCGGAAACACGTTGAGCCGGTAGTACAGATCCTCCCGGAACCGGCCCTCGCCGATCAGGGCCTCCAGGTCCCGGTTGGTGGCGGCGATCACCCGCACGTTGACCCGGATGGTCTGCCAGCCCCCCACCCGCTCGAACTCCTTCTCCTGAAGCACCCGCAGAAGCTTGACCTGGAGGGCGGGCGACAGCTCCCCGATCTCGTCAAGGAAGATCGTCCCCCCCTCGGCAAGCTCGAACTTTCCGGGCTTCTGCTGCACGGCCCCGGTAAACGCCCCCTTCTCGTGACCGAACAGCTCTGACTCGATCAGGTTCTCGGGAATGGCCGCGCAGTTCACCTTCACGAACGGCTTCTTGGCCCGGGGGGAGTTGTAGTGGATGGCGTGGGCCACCAGCTCCTTGCCGGTGCCGCTCTCGCCCCGGATCAGCACCGTGGCGTTGGACTTGGCCACCCGGGCAATCATGGCGTAGACCTCGTGCATGGCTTTGGAGTTGCCGATGATGTTCGTAATGTTGTACTTGCGCACGAGGTCGGCCTCGAGCCGCTCCTTCTCGGCCACCAGCTTCTGCCGCTCGTCCTCGGCCAGCCGGTGTAGCTTCACGGCCTGCGCCACCATGGTGCCCAGGATGCCGAGCAGCCGCACGTCGTCGTCGAGCCCCACCCCGTCGCCCCGCACCCGGTCGGCGCTCAGGGCCCCCAGGATCTCGTCCCCCACCTTCAGAGGCACGCACACGAACGCCACGTCCTCCCGGGTCAGGTCCCGGCTCATGGTGCGGTTCAAGAACAGGGGCTCTTGGCCGGCGTTGGGCACCGCCATGGGCTCGCCGGTGGCCACCACGCGGCCGGTGATCCCTTCCCCGATCCGGTACCGGCCCCGGCTCTCCTCCTCGGGAGTGAGGCCGTAGGCCACCTCGACCCTCACCTCCTCGGCGTAAGGAGACACCACCGCCACGGTTCCGCGGGTCATGCCCAGCCGACGGGCCAGCACGAACAGGGTGCGGTACAACCGGTCGCGCAGGGGCGCGTCGCTGGCCAGGGCGGCGCTCACCTCCCCCAGCGTTTCGAGTTCTTGAAGCTTGCGTTCTAGGGCCTTTGCCGTGGTCACCGTGATCCTCCCTCGGCGAGTGCTACGGGAGTGTACTTCACAAAAACACAAAAAACAATATTGTCTCTCCTGGACCGACGTAGACACTCTTTCCCGGGGCAACACGGGAAGAGCACTCCGGCACGAATCCTGCTAAAATTGCGCGGACCGATTTTCAATCCCAACGGGGCGCGAGCCCCCAGCCCACGTAGGAGGTGTTGCAGCATGGATCCGAAAGCCGTCATGGAGTTTGCCCGGGAGAACGAGTGCGTGTTCGTGGATATCAAGTTCCTCGACTTCGTGGGGCTGTGGCAGCACTTCACGCTGCCCGTCCAGGCCTTCGACGAGTCGGCCTTCGAAGAGGGACTGGGGTTCGATGGATCGAGCATCCGGGGTTGGCAGCCGATCAACGCCTCGGACATGCTGGTGGTCCCCGATCCGAGCACGGCCCGAATCGATCCGTTCCCCCGGGATCGGACCCTCTCGCTCATCGGGAATATCGTGGACCCGGTGACGAAGGAGCCTTACAGCCGCGACCCCCGGTACATCGCCCAGAAGGCCGAAGCGTATCTGAAGAGCACCGGCATCGGCGACACGGCCTACTTCGGACCCGAGGCCGAGTTCTTCATTTTCGACGACGTGCGATTCGACCAGACCCGCAACAGCGCCTTCTACTTCGTGGACTCGGTGGAGGGCCGATGGAACACCGGCCGGGACGAGCAGCCCAACCTGGCCTACAAGCCCCGGTACAAGGAGGGGTACTTCCCGGTTCCCCCCACCGACTCATTGAACGACCTGCGCAACGAGATGGTGCTCGAGCTGCTGCGCCTTGGCATCGAGGTGGAGCTTCAGCACCACGAGGTGGCCACCGGCGGCCAGGGCGAGATCGACATCAAGTACGCTTCCTTGGTCCAGCAGGGTGACAACCTGCAGTGGTTCAAGTACGTGCTGAAGAACGTGGCCCGCCGTAACGGCAAGACCCTGACCTTCATGCCCAAGCCCCTGTTCGAGGACAACGGCACCGGCATGCACACCCACCAGTCCATCTGGAAGGACGGCCAGAACCTGTTCGCCGGCGACAAGTACGCGGGTCTGAGCCAGGTGGGGCTGTGGTACATCGGGGGGGTCCTCAAGCACGCTCGGGCCCTGTGTGCCATCTGCAACCCCTCCACCAACTCGTACCGCCGGCTGGTACCCGGGTTCGAGGCCCCGGTGAACCTGGCCTACTCCAGCCGGAACCGGTCGGCCGCGGTGCGGATCCCCATGTACTCCACCAGTCCCAAGGCCAAACGGATCGAGTTTCGCACCCCCGACCCGTCCTGCAACGGGTACCTCGCCTTCGCCGCCATGCTGATGGCCGGGCTGGACGGTATCGAGAACAAGATCGACCCGGGCGAGCCGCTGGACAAGGACATCTACGGCCTGTCGCCCGAGGAGCTGGCCCACGTGCCCACGGCTCCCAGCTCCCTGGAGGAGGCCTTGAACGCCCTGGAGGAGGACCACGAGTTCCTGCTCAAGGGCGACGTGTTCACCGAGGATGCGATCCAGATGTGGCTCGAGTACAAGCGCGAGAACGAGGTGGACCCCATCCGGATGCGGCCCACCCCCTGGGAGTTCGCCCTGTACTTCGACTGCTGATCGCCTCCGCAGTTCGATGCGGACCAAGGGCCCCTTCAGGGGGCCCTTTTTTTGTGTCTCGTGTTCCCGGGCTCGGGGGCACGGGGGGGCTGGGGTCTGCCTCCGGCCGGGCGCGAAGCCGGGCATTGGGATTCGCCACGTAGGCACGGGGCAGAAGCTCTGCTTCCAGACAACTCGGTGGAATCCAAGCCATTTCGCGGTCCGAGCGTCAGAGGCGCTGCGCGGCGAGCTAAGGGACCGCGCCCGGCGCTTCGGCAGACCCCTTGCCCAGCCGGTTCAGGGGTCCTGTAGCGTTGAACGCAACCTGGTATTAGGAGGCGCCCGGCCGGTCAGCGGACCGAAGGCCCCGGAAAAGGAACGCCCCACCGGGGCACGGGCCCGGCGGGGCGCAAAGGGTACGGCGGAACGCGAACGAGCCGTCCGCCTCGATCAGAAGTAAGCCTCCCTCGGGAGCGTACGGATGGTGCTGTAGGCCTGCAAGGTCTTCTGGGCCTGCACCAGCAGGTTCTTCACCCGACCCAGGAGCTCCTCGGAGAACGCCAGGTTGTGGATGGGATTGCCCCGCTCGAACAGCTTCAGGTTCTTCTCCGCGTTGTTCACCAGGTCCTGGGCGTCGTAGGTGTACTTGCCCTCACGCATGGCGGCCAGGATCTTGCGCTGGGTGTCCTGGAGCATGGTGCGCAGTGACTTGACCTCTTTCCGGAGCTCGTCGGCCTTCGCCTTCCACTGGTCCACCATGGCCCCGTAGGACTCGTCGCCGTCGTGGCACTCCACGCACGCGGCCTTGATGCCGTCCAGGGTGGTGGGCTCTCCCTCGACCACCTGAACGTGGCAGTCGCTGCACTCCACGGCGTCAGCCATGGGGTTCTTCTCGCCGCGCACATCGCAGCTCTTCTCGTCGCAGGCGTTCTGGCCGTTGTAGAGGTTGTGATTCTCGACATGACAGTCGCTGCACTCCACTGCGCCTTGGCCCTCGCCGTGGTGACAGTCGTTGCAGTTGCTGAGCCGGGTCTGGCCGTGATTCTCCCGTGGCGAGTGGCACTCCAAGCAGTCGAGCCCCTCGTCCTTCACATGGATGTCGTGGGGGAACGAGACGTTGCCGAACGGCACCGGTTTGGTCTCGATGCACTCCACGCACGAGTGGCACAGCTGGGTGCACCCCGTGGGGGGAGAGACCGGTTGGACCACATACCCTGGCTCGGCGGCGGCCTTCGCCTTCTCGGCACGCTCCTGCACGTCGGCAAGCACCTTGAGGGCGTAGTCCATGTTGTGCAGGCCCCGTCCCCGACGCACGAACGACAGGTTTCGCTCCGCACCCTCGAGCAGGCCGGTCATCTGGGCCTTTACGTCGGCCCCCGCCTTGCGAACCTCCCCCCGTGCGTCCAGCAGGGCCTTCTCCGCCTTGTCCATCTCGCCGATCAGGAGCTTCTTCCAGTGCTTGGCCATGTCGTCATACCCGGCGCCGTGGCAATCGACACACGACTGGATCACCGCCTCGTAGTTGAGCCGAAGGGTCGAGGTCACGCCGGTGGACGTCTTCTTCACCGCTACATGACAGCTTCCGCAGTCGGCGTGGGCCAGGTACATGGGGTTGGGGGTCTGCGGCACGCCCTCGGCCCCCTTGCCCATGTACAGGTTCCGGGTGGCCTCGTGCTGGTCGAGGGTGTGGCACTTCAGACAGTCGGTGTCGTAGTGATACCCCTTGGTCCTGGGCCGCAGGGCGGCCTGGGCCATCTTCTCCAGCGCCTTGGGAGTCTCGTCGCCAGGCCGCACGATGTGGTGCTCGATCGCCGAGTGACACCGGAGGCACTCCACCTTGTACTTGGTCACGTGGTTCCGGTGGATCTCCTCGCTGGCATACTCCCCGAACAGGATCCGGGGCTCCGAATGGCACTGCACACAGGTGTTGTCCTTGAGGTGACCGTCCCCGAACACTACGTCAAAGTGGCACTGCTGGCATGCCACACCGTGGTCCAGGTACTTCTGGTGCACGAACGGCATGTTCTCGTTGGCGTTGATGAACACCTTGGCACGCAGCTGAGCGTGGCACAGCTGGCATTCCCCCATCTCGGGGTTCTCCTCGCGGTTCATAAAGTGACACACGAAGCAGGTGCTCTCGGTCACGGTGAGGTGCTCGCCCTGAACGATCTGGGAGTGACAGGTCACGCACCGCAGCTTCTTCCCCCGCCTCAGCTCCCCCAGATGGCTCCCGTGACTGAACCGCACGCCCTTGAAGGTGAGGGTCTTCTCACCCAGGTCCGCCCGGTTGTGGCACCCCTCGCGCAGGCAGCTGGCATCGCTGATCTGGGTGTGGGGCCGGCTGGGCTCCGTGCCCGTCAGCTTCATCCACAGATGCATCTGGGCCTTCCACTTGCCCCGAAGCTCGTTGAACAGGCCCGGCTCGAAGTGGCACTCGATACACGGCACGTCCCGGTGGCTCGACTCGGCCCAGGACTCGATGTAGGGCTGCATGTTATGGCACATGGCGCAGAACTTGGGGGAAGCCGAGGCCTTGAGCATCGCGAACAGACCCACCACGGCCACCACGGCCACCACCCCGAGGAACACGAGCATCCCTTTCCAGTGCCGACGCACCCCGACGACGAGCACCCGCCCGAGGTCTCGAATAAAATCGATCATAAGAGAGAGCAGTTCCCGAATCATGGCCTCGTACCTCCCTCCTCAATGCGCAACAGACTGAAACACTCTGAAACACCTGAAACAATCAGAGCCTCGTCTCCTCAATCGGTGCTTGTCTGTACCATGAATGCTCTGCTCCGCGCAAGGGTGGCCCTTTACACCCAATCCTTACCTCAATAGTCTTGTTCATTCAATCGAATTGTATATTGAAACAGCAAAGAATCGACTCCGGCTGGGAACGGGTCCTCGTATCTGGTACGGTACGGGCACCATCAGCAGAGGAAAGGAGGAAACCGGTGCGACGAGCCGTTGCGATCCTTCTCCTGCTCCTGGCCGTTGCGGCGACGTCCGCGTGGGCGACCCGCCCAGCGTTCGTCCTGCTGTACACGGTCGACGAGCGGGGAGAGGTCCTGCCCTGCGGGTGAAAGAAAAACCCGCGAGGCGGTCTGGCCAAGCGAGCAACCTATGTGGAGTCGGTGAGGAAGCAGAGCCCTGTCCTCTTCGTGAGCGCCGGAAACTGCCTGTTCAAACGGGAGCGGATCCCGGCCCGGAAGATCCCTCAGGCCCGTGAGATCGCCCGGCTCATGGTGGACGCCTACAACGAGATGGGGCTGGCGGCAATGGGAGTGGGAGCCTACGATCTGTCGCTGGGGGTGGACTTCCTGCTGGATCTGGCCCGACGGGCGCGGTTCCCTTTCGTCTGCGCGAATCTTACGGACCCCCACGGCACCCCCTACTTCCCCGCGTACCGCATCGTGGAGGCGGGGGGCCTGCGCGTAGCCCTGGTCGGCGTGATGGACAGCCGCCTCAAGCGCGGCCACATCCCGGGGGGCCGCAAGGTGGTCGTGGCGCCTCCGCTGGAAACAGTGGCTAGGGTGATCCCTCGGGTAGCCCAGGAACGGCCCGATCTGATCGTGGTGCTGACCGACATGAGCGAGCGGCGGCGGCGGCTGCTGGCCCGAAAAGGGCTACCCGTGGATCTGGTGGTGGGCACGTCCCGCCGCAATCAACTGTCGGTGCCGTTCCATCTGAAGGGAACCCTGATCGTCGCGCTGGATCGCAGGGGCAAGACCCTGGGCCGGGTGGACGTGATTCCGAAGAAGGGCGGAGGGTACGAGCTGAGGAACAGCTTCATCCCCCTCCTCCAGAAAAGGTACCCGGATCATCCCCGGGTGGGGAAGATGGTTCGAGAGACGCTGGCCCGGATCCGGTCCCTGCAGGCCCAGGCCATTCCCGAGGTGGCGGAAGGGGGGGAAGAGGGGTGCGGCCAGGACTACGTAGGCGCCGAGACGTGCCGTCGGTGTCACGGCAGACGTTATGCCCACTGGAAACACACCCCCCATGCCCGGGCCTACGAGACGCTTCGGGCCAAAGGAAAGGAACTCGACACCGAGTGCCTGGCCTGCCACACGGTGGCGTTCGAGTGCAGCAACGGCAAACCCGACCGCCGGAGCATGGAGCAGTTTCCCGGCGTCCAGTGCGAGTCGTGCCACGGCCCCGGTTCGGCGCACGCCGCGTCCGAGGGCCGTACCCCGGTGGAGCCCGGCCTCGTGTGCGCCAAGTGCCACACCCGCGATCGGAGCGACACCGAGCGGATCGAAGATCGGGCCTCAGAAGCCTGCGCGGAGACCGACTAAGGCCGCCGGCGCGTCCGGCTCAAGCGCCCCGCTTCTCCGAGATCCACCGCCCCATCGAGGTCACCGTGTCGGGCCAGGCGGACGAGACCCGGTTCTCGACGAACTCGCGGTACAGGGCGTCGAGCACGTCCCAGATCTCCCGAATCAACCCCGCCCGCACCAGGGCGGTTCCGTGCCACCCCTCGTCGGGGTCGCCCTCCACGGATGGCACCTTTCCGGCGGCCAGGTCCAGCGTGTCGCCCTTCAGGGTGAACTCGTACTCCCGGTCGTTCACCGCCAGCCCGAGCCGCACCTCCTGGACCTTCTTCCCAACGGCCAGGGCCGCGGCCGCCTCGGCCGAGCGGGCCACCTCGCCGTTGCGGAGGATGTTCTCCTTGCTGTCGGTCTCGAGGCTTCCCAGGGTGAGGCGCTCCTCGATCCACAGCGTGGCCGTGCCCATCCCCGGCACCGGCACCTCGCCCCCGTGTTCCTCGATCCGGTACCACAGCCAGGTCAGGAACTCATGGCCCCAAAAGGCCTTCTCCTCCAGGGTGTTGAGCACGTCCATCACGATCCTCCACCCGGCGCGAACCAGGCAGGGGCCACCCGGTCCAGCACCTCGGCGCGATCCTCTCCCAGGACCTCCAGGGCCAGGGAGTAGGGGAACAGGGGCCGCAGCCGCAGTCCAAAGGTGCGCTCGAACAGGGTGCGGAACGTCTCGTTCGCCTTCTCGGCCGTGCTCCAGAACCACGCCTCCCGGCGGTCCAGGTCCCAAACCATGTCGGTCCCCTGCACCGATGGGATCACCCGCTCCAGGAGCTCCCTGCGCACGAGGGCGGCGATCTCGTCCCGCTCGGCCCGGGTCAGGTCCTCGCGGCCTGCCTTCAGCCGCCACTCGGCCTCGCGGCGGCGGCACTGGAGCTTGAAGTACTTCGAGGGGATCCGTTTGGTGTCGACCCGCAGGGTGAGGCAGATCGTGCTCCCCACGAGCCACCGGTCCAGGGGCAGCCCCGGCTCGAACCAGTCGTTCGCCCCCACCCAGCCCGCCACCTGCTCGCGCTCGTCGTCGGACGCGAAGTCCTGGAAGGCGTGGGTCTGAATCGCCTCTTCGTACCGGTCCCGGAAGTCCGGGGGCACGTCCCCCATCACCCGATAGCGCCGCATGCGAATCCCGCCTGACAACAGCCCCATCACGACTCCTTTTTCCTCGAATGCACCAGGGCCGACGCTTATACGCGCCGGCCCTTCGGGTGTCAACGCGCGAATGGAGACGCAGGCACGGGAGAGGGGCTCCGGCAGGGGATAGATCACCCCTGCACAGGCGCCCCCACGCCCGGCCGCCGGTCGGGGCCCGGTCGCTCGGTCAGGGGGAGAAGCTCTCCGAAGTGGGGGTGGCCTGCTCTTTCCGGGACTCCGCCTTTGCCCACAGCGTCCGATCCTCGGCACTGAGACGGGGGCCGTCCGCCCCCGTCTCCTCGGGGGAGTTCCACACCACGTTGACCAGGCGGACCACCCGGCCCTCCGGGGCTCCGTTCACCTCCCCGAACAGATGCCCGGCCTCCCCCTGGCGCAGGCAAAACGACCCGCCCGTTCCCGGCCGGCCGTTCCACCGAACCGCGGTCCTCGCCCAAGCCGCCTCGTCCCGCACCGTGGCCACCCACAAGCCCGGAGCCGCCCCTCCTCCCACCCCTCCCAGAAAGACTCCCGGATCGATCCGTATCCTGATCTTCGCCAGCATCCCTGCCTTCGTGCCCGCCCAGGCCGTGCCGACCAGCGCCAGCACCGAGAGCGTTCCTGCCAAGGCCACCGCTCGTGCTCGTCCCATCTCGCCCTCCAAACAGGAAGAGGTAACAGATTTCCACAAGGATACTCATCGGCACGAGCGCACCCGTACTGAAGGCCGCGCCCCCCAACCCTGACCGACGAGAGCCCGGCCGGAGGCAGGTCCTTTGCCCCGCCCTCTGAGGTGACGCGCCTATTTTGTCGTGGGGTTCATACTAATACCAACGGAACTATTGTCAGATCCCCGGCGTTCACAAGGGAACCAGCGGGTGGGGGGCTGGTGGAGAGCCGGGCGCGGCCCCTTACGTCGCCGCGCCCTCACCCGGCTTGGATCGCTTT
>Ga0256830_1000417_pt1 | contig 34971 bp, 25 predicted proteins | sample 128326metaG_FD_190537 | JGI IMG/M metagenome (GOLD analysis project Ga0256830, IMG submission 190537) | Hydrothermal vent microbial communities from Lau Basin, Pacific Ocean - 128-326 | ecosystem: Environmental > Aquatic > Marine > Hydrothermal vents | place: Pacific Ocean: Lau Basin | collected...
AACTGCTCCCACCCCAGATCACCCTGGTCCACGGCCCCGGCTGTCCGGTCTGCGTCACGCCCCTGGAACTGATTGACAAGGCCATCGCCATCGCCTCGCGCCCAGAGGTGATCTTCTGCTCCTACGGTGACATGCTGCGGGTGCCCGGCTCCGAGAAGGACCTCTTCCGGGTCAAGGCCGAGGGAGGCGACGTGCGGGTGGTCTACTCGCCGCTGGACGCGGTGAAGATCGCCCAACAGAACCCCGACCGGATGGTCGTCTTCTTCGCCATCGGCTTTGAGACGACGGCCCCTCCCAACGCCATGGCCGTCTACCAGGCAAAACAGATGGGGTTGGAGAACTTCGCCGTGCTGGTCTCCCACGTCACCGTTCCGCCCGCCATCGTCGCCATCCTGGAATCGCCCTACAACCAGGTCCAGGGCTTCCTGGCCGCCGGCCATGTCTGCACGGTGATGGGCTACTGGGAGTACGAACCGCTGGCCGAGCGCTACCACGTTCCCATCGTCGTCACCGGCTTCGAGCCCCTGGACATCGCCCAAGGCGTCCTGAAGGTGATCCGCCAGCTGGAGGAGGGGCGGGCGGAGGTGGAGAACGCCTATGCCCGGTCGGTGCGCCGAGAGGGGAACCAAGCCGCCCAACGGATCATCCGGGAGGTCTTCGAGCCCTGCGACCGGAACTGGCGGGGGATCGGCCTCATCCCCAAGAGCGGCTACCGGCTGCGGGAGCCCTACGCCTTCTACGATGCCGAGCGTCGCTTCGCCGACCTCCACGAGATCGTGACCCAGGAGTCGCCCCTCTGCATCGCCGGCGAGGTGCTGCAGGGCCACAAGAAGCCCCCCGACTGCCCGGCCTTCGGCACGACCTGCACACCTCGCACGCCCTTGGGTGCTCCGATGGTCTCGGCAGAGGGGGCCTGCGCGGCCTACTACCGCTATGGCCGCCATCATCCGCCAAGCTCGCAAAATCCCTCTTGACAACCGCCCCAAATTCCGGTATAATGGGCTTAAACGTTTAAGTCCCGGCCATTGAGGGGACCCCTCCCCAGCCGGGTTTTCTTTGGACCGCCAGGTTAAACGTTTAAGCCTTTCCTCCTATGCCCACCATCAAGGATGTCGCACGACGCGCCGGCGTCTCCGTCGCGACCGTCTCCTACGTCCTCAACAACACCGGCACCGTCAGCGAGGCGACCCGGCAGCGGGTTCTCAAAGCGGTCGAAGAGCTAGGCTACCGTCCCAGCGTCATCGCCCGAGGGCTCCAGGCCCGCGAGAGCCGGATGATCGGCTACTCCTGGCAGCCGATGCCGCCCGATCAGTTCAACCCCATCCTGGAGAAGTTCATCCATAGCATGGCCGAAGCCGCTGCCCGGCATGGCTACCACGTCCTTGCCTACCCCTGCCGCACGCCGGCCAACGAGGTGGACGTCTACCGGGAGATGGTGGAGAGCGACCGGGTGGATGGCTTCATCCTCACCAACACCAACCTAGACGATCCCCGGGTCCGCTACCTGCTGGACGTGGGCTTCCCCTTCGTCGCCTTTGGCCGGTCCAACCCCGACTGGGACTTCCCCTGGGTGGATGTGGATGGGGCCGACGGCGTGCGCCAGGCGGTGAACCACCTGCTGGAGCTGGGTCACCGACGCATCGCCTGCCTGGCCTGGCCCAAGGACTCCCTCACCGGCCAGTACCGTCTTCAAGGCTATCGAGAGGCGATGGCTGATGCCGGCCTAGAGGTGGATCCTGCCTGGATCATCCGCACCGAGAACTACTACCGGCACGCCTATCGAGCCACCCAGCGCTGGCTGACCCTGCCGCCCGACCGACGGCCTACGGCGGTGATTGCCCTCACCGACCTGATGGCTATCGGCGTGATGAACGCCGCCGCCGACGCCGGCCTGCGGATCGGGCCGGACCTGGCCGTGGTCGGCTTCGACGACGCTCCCATCACCGGCTACCTGCGCCCTCCCCTCACCAGCCTGCGCCAGCCCATCGCCGAGGTCGGGGAGCGGGTTGTCACGATGCTCATTGACCTGGTCCAAGGCCAGCAGCCCGATCCAGCCCAGGTGCTGCTCAAACCTCGGCTCATCATCCGCGACTCAACGCGCCTGTCCGCCTGCACGCAATACGTAACACACAACACGTAACACGTATGGACGCAACGGGCTGGACCATCCGGGAAACCGAGTTCGACCCTGGCCGTCTGCATCACAAGGAGACGGTCTTCACCTTGGGCAACGGCTACCTGGGCACCCGGGGAGCCTTCGAAGAAGGCTATCCTGGAGCTTGGCCCGCCACTTTCGTCCACGGCCTCTACGACGATGTGCCCATTGTCTACACCGAGCTGGTCAACGCGCCCAACTGGCTGCCCTTGAGCCTCTTCGTGGGCGGGGAGCGCTTTCGCCTGGACCGGGGCCAGATTCTCCGCTACGAGCGCCGACTCGACCTGCGCCGGGGTCTGCTCCGGCGGGAGGTACGCTGGCGCAGCCCGGCGGGCCGAACCGTGGACCTCACCTTCGAACGCTTCGTCAGCCTGGCCGATGAGCACGTCCTGGCCCTCCGCTGCCGAATCCGGCCTCTCGACTTCGAAGACCCTATCGAAGTCCAGGCGGGCCTCGACGGCTACGCCCACAACCAGGGCATGATGCACTGGGAGTGGCTGGACCAGGGGGAGGACGAAGGGAGCGTCTGGCTGCACACCCGCACCCGCCATTCCGCCATCGAGTTGGGGATGGCCAGCCGGATGCGCGTGGAGGGAGCCGACCATCCCCCCCTCCAGGTCCAGCGGTGCCACAACCGCCCCACCCTGACGACGAGCTTCCAGGCCCAGCCGGGCAGGACCATCACCGTGGAGAAGCTGGTGACCCTCTTCACGTCGCGGGAGACCGAGGCACCGGTCCGGGCGGCCCGGGAGAAACTGGCCGGACTGCCCGGCTACCGGCCCCTGCGGGAGGCCCACGAGGGGGCCTGGGCCCAGGTCTGGCAGGCCAGCGATGTGATCATCGAAGGGGACCTGACGGCGCAGCAGGCCGTCCGCTACAACCTCTTTCAAATCCTGGCCGCTGCCTCCCGCCACGACGACCGGGTCAGCATCCCGGCCAAGACCCTCTCGGGCTTCGGCTACCGGGGCCACGTCTTCTGGGACACCGACATCTTCATCGTCCCCTTCCTCACCTTCACCCAACCGGCCCTGGCCCGCAACCTGCTGACCTATCGCTACCACACCCTGCCCGGAGCGCGGCGCAAAGCTCGGTCCGCCGGCTACGAGGGCGCGATGGTCGCCTGGGAGAGTGCCGACAGTGGCGATGAGGTCACCCCCCGCTGGGTCCCCGACCGGGAGGGTCACCTGATACGGATCTGGTGCGGCGACATCGAGCTCCACATCACCGCCGACGTGGCCTACGCGGCCTGGCACTACTGGCGGGCCACCGGCGACGACGCCTGGATGCGGGACTACGGCGCAGAGGTCATCCTGGACACCGCCGTCTTCTGGGGCAGCCGCGCCGAATGGAACGCCCAGCGGGGCTGCTACGAGATCTGCGATGTCATCGGCCCCGACGAGTACCACGAACACGTGGACAACAACGCCTTTACCAACCGGATGGTCCAGTGGCACCTGGAGACGGCGCTGGAGGTGCTGGCCTGGCTGCGCCGGGAGCATCCCGACCGGGCCGCCGAGCTGGAGCGGCGGCTGGACCTCACCCCCGACCGGCTGCAGCGGTGGGCCGACGTCATCGGCTGCATGCTGGTGCCCCAGGACCCCGAGAGCGGCCTGATCGAGCAGTTCGAGGGCTTCTTTGATCTGGAAGACGTGGACCTGACCGCTTACGAACCCCGCACCCGGTCTATGCAGGCCATCCTGGGAAATGAGGGCATCAACCGGGTCCAGGTGCTCAAACAGCCCGACGTGCTGATGCTCCTCTACCTGCTGCGGGACCACTACGATCGGGAGACGCTCCAGGTCAACTGGGACTACTACGTGCCGCGCACCGACCACGCCTACGGCTCCTCCCTGGGGCCGGCCATCCACGCCATCCTGGCCTGTGTCTTGGGGAAGCCCGAGGAGGCCTACGAGCACTTTATGCGGGCGGCGCTGGTGGACCTGGAGGACCTGCGGGGGAACGCGGCCGACGGGGTCCACGCCGCCTCGGCCGGCGGGGTCTGGCAGGCCCTCGTCTTCGGCTTCGGGGGCATCCGCCTAACCGACGAGGGGCCGGTGGCGAACCCCTGCCTGCCACCCGGCTGGACCCGCCTCCGCTTCCGCCTCCAGCACCGGGGCCGCTGGTACGACTTCGACCTCACCCGCCTTCCAGAGATCCGTGGCGTCATCTTCGACCTGGACGGCGTGCTGACCGACACCTCGGAGCTCCACTACCGGGCTTGGAAGCGGCTGGCCGATGAGGAGGGCATCCCCTTCGACCGGGAGGCCAACGAGGCGCTGCGGGGCGTCTCCCGTCGGGAGTCCCTGATGCGTCTGCTGGCCGGCCGGCCCGCCACCGAGGAGCAGGTCCAAGAGATGATGGCCCGCAAAAACCGTTACTACCAGACGCTCCTCCAGGGCGTGACGCCGGCCAACTTGCTGCCGGGAGCCCTGGAACTGCTGGAGGAACTGCGGGCGGCGGGCATCAAGGTCGCCATCGGCTCGGCCAGCAAGAACGCCCGGCGGGTCATCGAGCAGTTGGGCATCGCCGACCGGGTGGACGTCATCGCCGACGGCCACAGCGTGACCCGGCCCAAGCCGGCACCCGACCTCTTCCTCTACGCAGCGGAGCAGATGGGGCTGCCCCCGGAGCAGTGCTTGGTGGTCGAGGATGCCGCCTCGGGCATCGAGGCCGCCCTGGCGGCGGGGATGTGGACCGTGGGGCTGGGGCCGGAGGAGCGGGTGGGTGCCGCTCACGTCGTGCTCCCCAGCCTGGAAGGGGTGCGCTGGTCCGATCTGCTGGCCCGGCTCACCCAGGCCATCAACCGTAGGACCGGAGGAGAATAGACGCAGGGGGAGCCGTTTGCTCATCCCATCCCTGCTGACCGCAAACGGCTCCCCTGGCCCCCAGGCCCTTCCGGCCGGGACGGGGTAATTGTATCACATCCCGTTGCCGGTGACAACGGTGCTCTCCTGACCGGAGGGTCTGGGGCAAGGTATGAAAGGAGGTGAGTGCCCATTTCCTTGCGTTCATCGGTCCGAGAGACGACAAGCTGCCTGAGGGATTACCCCAGAGCCTAGCCTGTCAGGAGGGAAAAGGAGATGAACAAGCGACTCTACCTGCTCACCCTGCTGTTGGTCATGGTCTTGCTGCTGGCGGCCTGTGGCGGGAAGGCGACTCCGGCGCCGACCAGCCCGCCCGAAGCCAAGCCGACCGAGGTGAAGCCCACCGAGGCCAAGCCCACCGAGGCCCCGAAGCCCCCTGCCGAAGAAGGCAAGTGCCCCTTGGACGTGGAGGAAGGGGCTGTGATCACCTTCTCCGGCTGGGGGGACGAGACGGAGCAGAAGATCTACCGAGACTCCATCGAGCGCTTCAAGAAGGTCTGCCCGGAGGTGACGGTCAACTACGAGCCCATCCCGGCCGAGTTCCAGACCAAGCTGAAGGCGCAGATGGCCGGTGGCACCGCTCCTGACGTCTTCTACGTGGACGACCAGTTGATGACCGCCTTCGCGCCGGCGGGGCAGTTGCTCCCCTTGGACGACTTCATGGCCGAGGCGGGCGTCAGCCGGGACGACTTCATCCCCAGCCTGCTGACCATCTTCACCTACGAAGGGAAGACCTACGGCCTGCCCAAGGACTGGGGCACACTGGGGCTGGTCTACCTCCCCAAGGTCTTCCAGGAGGCGGGGATTGACGAGCCCACCGAGGACTGGACCTGGGAGGACCTGCGGGCGGCGGCCAAGGCCATCGCCGAGAAGACCAACTACGGCGGCTTCTGCCAGAACGCCGACTGGGCTCGCTTCGCCCCCTGGGTCTTCTCCAACGGCGGGGCCTACGCCACCGACGACTACAAGAATGCCACCCTCGACACCCCTGAGGTCAAGGAGATGGCTCAGTTCATCCTCGATATGTACGACGAGGGGAGCCTGGTCCAGGCCAGCGATGTGGGCGCCAGCTGGTGCGGGGAAGCCATCGGCAAGGAACTGGTGGGGATGACCCTCGAAGGGGGCTGGATGGTCAACTTCATGCGCCAGAACTACCCCGACGTCGAGTGGAAGGCCGTCCTCATCCCCAAGGGCCCCAAGACCCGCGCCGACGTCATCTTCACCAACGCCATCGGCGTCAACGCTTCCACCAAGTTCCCCCGCGCCGCCGCCGCCTTCACCATCTTCCTGACCAGCCGGGAGAACCAGGCCGAGATCGTCAAGACCGGCTTCGCCTACAGCACCCACCCCGACCAGATTGACCTGGTTGTGGACCCCAACGACAAGGCCATCGCCCAAGGTGGTCTCCTCCCCGACAGCCGCGTCGCCTACTGGGGCCCCAACACCGGCAAGGTCAACGACATCGTCACCAAGGCCCTGGAGCGCATCTACCTCCACGACCAGACCGTGGACGAATCCTTCGCCCAGGCCCAGGAAGAGGCTGCCCAGTACCTGACCGGAGGCGGTGAGGCGATGGGGCCGGTGGTGGAGAAGCCCAAGGGCTGTCCTCTGGACGTGGAGGAGGGCGCAACGATCACCTTCTCCGGCTGGGGGGACGAGACGGAGCAGAAGATCTACCGAGACTCCATCGAGCGCTTCAAGAAGGTCTGCCCGGAGGTGACGGTCAACTACGAGCCCATCCCGGCCGAGTTCCAGACCAAGCTGAAGGCGCAGATGGCCGGTGGCACCGCTCCTGACGTCTTCTACGTGGACGACCAGTTGATGACCGCCTTCGCGCCGGCGGGGCAGTTGCTCCCCTTGGACGACTTCATGGCCGAGGCGGGCGTCAGCCGGGACGACTTCATCCCCAGCCTGCTGACCATCTTCACCTACGAAGGGAAGACCTACGGCCTGCCCAAGGACTGGGGCACACTGGGGCTGGTCTACCTCCCCAAGGTCTTCCAGGAGGCGGGGATTGACGAGCCCACCGAGGACTGGACCTGGGAGGACCTGCGGGCGGCGGCCAAGGCCATCGCCGAGAAGACCAACTACGGCGGCTTCTGCCAGAACGCCGACTGGGCTCGCTTCGCCCCCTGGGTCTTCTCCAACGGCGGGGCCTACGCCACCGACGACTACAAGAATGCCACCCTCGACACCCCTGAGGTCAAGGAGATGGCTCAGTTCATCCTCGATATGTACGACGAGGGGAGCCTGGTCCAGGCCAGCGATGTGGGCGCCAGCTGGTGCGGGGAAGCCATCGGCAAGGAACTGGTGGGGATGACCCTCGAAGGGGGCTGGATGGTCAACTTCATGCGCCAGAACTACCCCGACGTCGAGTGGAAGGCCGTCCTCATCCCCAAGGGCCCCAAGACCCGCGCCGACGTCATCTTCACCAACGCCATCGGCGTCAACGCTTCCACCAAGTTCCCCCGCGCCGCCGCCGCCTTCACCATCTTCCTGACCAGCCGGGAGAACCAGGCCGAGATCGTCAAGACCGGCTTCGCCTACAGCACCCACCCCGACCAGATTGACCTGGTTGTGGACCCCAACGACAAGGCCATCGCCCAAGGTGGTCTCCTCCCCGACAGCCGCGTCGCCTACTGGGGCCCCAACACCGGCAAGGTCAACGACATCGTCACCAAGGCCCTGGAGCGCATCTACCTCCACGACCAGACCGTGGACGAATCCTTCGCCCAGGCCCAAGAGGAAGCTCAGGCTGTGCTGAGCGAGTGAGCGGTTCACGACGCTGGGGGCGCTCCGCTGAAGAGCGCCCCCAGCCTGTACCCCTGTGAGGGAGCCAGGCTATGCAAGCACAAAAGCGAATGGTCTCGGATAGGACCAACGCCAACCTGGCCGCCGTCGCCACCTTCGTGCTGGTCTTCATCGTGCTGATGATCCCCATCCTGATGAACGCGCCGACCCGGGGCGGCCCCCAGGTGATGGCCTCACTCAGCACCTACCTGGCCGAAGTGCGGAAGACGGCGATGCCTTTCGTGGGGGCCGTGTCCATTGGGGCAGCCCTCCTGGCGGGAGTCGCCGCCCTTGTCGTGCGGCGGGAGTGGCGGGATGCCCGCCGACGTCGGGCGTTGATCGCCGGCTACGCCTTCCTCGCCCCCTACCTGATCGTCACCCTCGTCTTCACCGTGGGCGTCATCCTCTTTGCCCTCTACATCGCCTTCAACAAGTACGACATCTTCACGCCGCCCCAGTGGGTGGGATTGAGCCACTTCATCAAAGCCTTCAAGCAGAAGGACTTCCTCCAAGCCCTTCACAACGTGCTCTGGTACGCCCTCATCGTCACCCCCACCCAGACCGCCCTCGCCATCGCCCTGGCGGTGCTCCTGAACAGCCCGATGCGCTTCCGGCGCTTCTTCCGCACCATCTTCTACGCCCCTAGCGTCACCTCCTCGGTCGTCATCACCCTCATCTTCGTCTGGCTCTACCTCAAGACCGGCTACATCAACCTGCTCTTCAGCAAGACGCTGGGGCTGGTGGGAATTGACTGGAAGGCGATAGACTGGCTGCGGGACCCGCGCGGCCTGATCCAGATCATCGTCGCCCCCTTCGGCATCAACATCCCCTCCAAGCAGTGGTACCTGCGCGGGCCGAGCATCGCCTGGATGGCCATCATGTTCCAGAACATCTTCACCACCGCGCCCACCTTTATGGTGATGTTCCTGGCCGCCCTCCAGGACATTCCGCCAGCCCTCTACGAAGCGGCCAGCATTGACGGGGCGACGGCCTGGCAGCAGTTCTGGAAGATCACCCTCCCGATGCTACGCCCCATCATCCTGTTGGTCATCGTGCTGGGCACCATCGGGACCCTCCAGATCTTCGACCAGGTCTACCTGGCCACCGCCGGCGGGCCCCTGGGCACCACCAATACGCCCGTCTTCCTGATCTACAACGAGGCCCTGGGCAAGCAAGGTCCCATCCAGATGGGCTACGCCGCTGCGCTGGCCTTCATCCTGGCGGTGCTCATCTTCGTCTTCACCTTCCTCCAGCGCCGGTTCATCGAGCGCGGCACAGAACTTTACTACTGAGCGGGTCGAGATTCAGGACCCAGGGTCGGAGGTTTGAAAATGACCGTGACCACACAACCGGTAGCCCCACCCCGGACCAGAGCCTTGCGCCGACCGGCTTCCTTCTACATCCGCGAGATCATCCGCTACGCCCTGCTCATCGGCATCGGCGTCATCCTCTTCGCCCCCTTCATCCTGGCCGCCATCGGCAGCTTTAAGACCGATGCCGAGATCATCGCCTATCCCCCCAAATTCTTCCCGGAGCGATGGCTGGTTGAGAACTGGGTGAAGGTGTGGAACACCGACTTTGGCGAGGGGGCTACCTTTCCCCGTTGGCTCTTCAACACCGCTTTCCTGGCCGTGACGACGGCGCTGCTGAAGGTCGTCGGCTGCTCGATGGCCGCCTACGCCTTCTCCCGGCTGCGCTTTCCCGGCCGCGACCTGGTCTTCAACTTCATGCTGGGCACGATGATGATCCCCGGCGCGGTGACCCTGATCCCCGCCTACGTCCTGATGGGCAAGCTCAAGCTGCTCAACACCTTCTGGTCCCTCATCCTGCCGGGCATCGTGGACGCCGGGGCGATCTTCATGCTCACCCAGTTCTTCAAGACCATCCCCCGCGACCTGGAGGAGGCAGCCCACATTGACGGCGCCGGCCTCTTCAGGATCTACAGCAACGTCATCTTGCCCCTCTCCCGCCCTGCCCTGCTGACCGTCTTCATCCTGCAGTTCCAGGCGATGTGGAACAACTTCCTGACCCCCCTGCTCTACCTGGACGCCCCCCGGATGTGGGTGCTCAACGTGGCCCTGAGCGTCTTCAAGCAGCAGTACAAGGCCCAGTGGAACCTGACCCTGGTGGGCGCGATGTTCAACGCCATCCCGGTCCTGGTCCTCTTCTTCTTCTTCAGCAAATACTACATCGAGGGGGTCTCATACGCGGGAATCAAGGGGTGAGGGTTGCAAGGCCTCCCTCAAGACTGCGATGATGTAGTCCACCATCATCACATCTCCTCAAGCAGGCGTAAGAGTTCGGTCAGTTCGTGGTTGATAGCCCGCCATTCCAGCAAGTCTGTGTAGAGAGTGTGATCATCAGGCGAGATGCCCTCAGTCTGGATCCGGTGCTCCAGGGCTTCCAGGGAACCGTACATGTCCCGGAGTCGGGCTGCGGCTTTCTTCAAGTCCAGAATACGTTCTGAAACACCGGCGGCAATGCCCTTGTAGATGAGTTCTTCATCGCTGCTGGGCAAAATGGCCGCAGCTTGAGTCAGAAGATGGTGGGCTGGGGAAACGGTTTTCATCGGTCCACTCCCTGTGTTCTCCTGATGGAGCCTCATTCAGTCCTTGCCCGGTACATTCCATCCTATCGTACAAACTTGATTATAGCCCAGGCAGACTCGATTGGCAAGAAAGCGCCGGTTGATCAGCAAGGTCTTTCGATGAGATTACAACGCCACCCAACCAACCCTGTCTTGCTCCCTGACCTGACCTCGGACTGGGAGTGCTACAACGTCTTCAACCCAGCCGTTGTCTACCACAATGGCCTCTTCCACATGCTCTACCGCGCCCAGGGGCTGGACTGGGTCAGCCGCATCGGCTACGCCGTCAGCCGGGATGGGGTGCACTGGAACCGGCTGCGCCGGCCCGTCCTGGAGCCGGCCAACGCCGCCGACTCCCGGGGCGTTGAGGACCCCCGCGTGACCTTCCTGGAGGGGGCCTTCTACATGACCTACACCGCCTACGGACGCCGCTTCCTGGGCCGGGGAGAGCCCACCCACGAAGGCGGCGGGATCATCCCGATGATCGCCCGCAGCGAGAACCTGATCACCTGGGAGCCGATCGGCCCCATCGTGGTGGGGGAGGACAACAAGGACCACGTCCTCTTCCCCCGCAAGATCGGCGGGCGCTACGCCGCCCTTCACCGCCGTCGGCCCACCATCTGGCTGGCCTACTCCGACGACCTGCGAACCTGGCGCGAGGAGGACATGGCCCCCATCTTCGGTCCCCGCGCGGAGGGCTGGGACAGCAAGAGCGTGGGGGGCAACGGGGTCCCCATCGAGACCGAGCACGGCTGGCTGATGCTCTACCACGGCTACGACGCCGATCACGTCTACCGCTTTGGCGTCTGCCTGCTGGACCTGGAGGACCCCCGCCGGGTGATCCGCCGGCCCCGAGAACCCATCTTCTGGCCGGAGGAGTTGTGGGAACTGCGGGGCGATGTGCCCAACGTCGTCTTCTCCTGCGCCAACCCCGTCGTGGACGGCACCGTCTACGTCTACTACGGCGGCGGGGACCACGTCATCGGCTTGGCCACCTGCCGGCTGGACGAACTGACCGACTTCGCCCTCCACGCCCCGGAGTGATGCACACCCGCCCATCCTCCAGCGATCCCCCCTTCCCCCCGCCCTTCGTCCAGCGGATGCGCACCCTGCTGGGCGAAGAGGCGGGTGCCTTCTTTGCCAGCCTGGAGGCCCCTCCCCGGATCGGGTTGCGCCTCAACACCCTGAAGGTGTCGCCCGACGCCTTCCGTGCCCTCAGCCCCTTCCCGCTGGAACCGGTGCCTTGGTGTCCCGAGGGCTTCTTGGTGGCCGTTGATGCAGAGGTCCGCCCCGGTCGTCACCCCTACCACGCCGCCGGCCTCTACTACCTCCAGGACCCCAGCGCGATGGCGGCCACGGTGCTTCTCGACCCCCAGCCGGGCGAGGCAGTGCTGGACCTGGCCGCTGCCCCCGGCGGCAAGGCAACCCACCTCGCCGCCCGGATGCGAAACCAGGGGCTCCTGGTGGCCAACGACGTGGTACGGGGCCGCACCCGGGCTCTCGTCGAAAACCTGGAGCGCTTCGGCATCACCCACGCCTTGGTCACCAGCGAGCGCCCGGAGCGATTGGCCGACCGCTGGCCGGAGGGCTTCGACCGGGTGCTGGTGGACGCTCCCTGCTCCGGGGAAGGGCTCTTCCGCCGATGGCCCCAGGCCCGGCGGGAGTGGCGGCCAACCGTCGTCGCCGGCTGTGCCCTGCGCCAGCAGGCCATCCTGGACGCTGCGGCCCGGCTGGTCCGCCCAGGAGGCCGGCTCCTCTACGCCACCTGCACCTTCGCCCCCGAGGAGAACGAGGCGACGGTGGCCCACTTCCTGCGTCAGCACCCCGACTTTCACCTCGTTGCTCCACCCCCGCTGCCCGGCTTCGCCCCCGGTCGGCCCGACTGGATCGCGCCGGAGCTGGCCCGGGGGCTGCCCCTGGAGCGGTGCCTCCGCCTCTGGCCCCACCGGGCTCCCGGCGAGGGCCACTTCTTCGCCCTCCTGGAACGAGAAGGCCCGTCGGCTCCCGTCCTCTGGCCTCAGGCCGACGCCCCACTCCCGGCCCGGCTGGCCCGCCTGGTGGAGGCATTCTGGTCTGCAACGCTGACCCGCCCCCTCCCCCTCAGAGGGTGGCTGCTCCGGCGGGAACACCTCTTCCTGGCCCCGACGGCTCCCGACGCCTGGGAGCCCCTGCGGCCCGTGCGGGCCGGATGGCAGGTCGGGCGGCTGGCCCGCCACCGTTTCGTCCCGGCCCACGCCCTGGCCCTGGCCCTGCGCCCCTCCGACGTCCACCACACCCTGGACCTGGAGGCCGACGGGCCGGAGGTGGCCGCTTACCTGCGGGGGGAACCGCTGGACCTCCCTGGGCCGGCGGGCTGGCTGCTCGTCACCGTGGATGGGTTCCCGCTGGGATGGGGCAAGCGGGTCCAGGGGATCGTCAAGAACCACTACCCCCACGCCCTGCGCCGGGGACACATCCGCAAGCCCTGATCCCGCCCTTGCCTCTCGGCCCAACCTGGGGTACAATCTGGGCGGCAACGAGGGCGCCCGACCTGGGCATTGCGCTTGGGAGGAGGACGTTGCGATGGATAACTGGGGGTGGCTGCTGTGGCTCGTCGGCCTGACGGCGATGACCTTCATCAACGTTGCCTGGGTGCTCGACCTCCAGGCCCGCCATCGAGAGCTAAGGACACGCCTTGAGGCCCTCACCGCCAGTGAGCCAGGACGGGACCTCTCCCTCCCCTTGAGCCAGATCACGGGCCGGCTAGAGGAGACCGAGGAGGTGGTGGAGACCTTGAAGACCCAATTGGCCGACCTCTCCAACTACCTCAACCGCTCCATCCAAGGGATCGGGCTGGTCCGCTTCCAAGCCTTCGCCGATGTAGGGGGAGATCAGAGCTTCGCCCTGGCCCTGGTGGACGGTGAGGGGAACGGCCTGGTGATCTCCAGCCTCTACGCCCGGGAGGGGACTCGCATCTACGCCAAACCCCTCCAACAGTGGCAATCCGCTTACTCTCTCAGCTTCGAGGAGGAGGAAGCCATCCGCCAAGCCCGGGAGCGAGTGACCGGTTGACAAAATGCTCCGTCTGAGGTATAGTCTGCCTGCGAAGCATTGAAGGGGAGGCACCGAGAGGCAGGGTGACGAGGCCCTGGAGGATGAGGCACTGAGGACTGAGGACCAAGGGACCACCTGACCAACCGACCGAGCGACCAACCTGACCAACTGACCATCAAGGAGGCAGCCGTGTTTGGCAGAGAACGATCCAAACCTACCCCTCCCCCCGCCCCTGGGGCTCCCGCCGCATCCAAGATCGAAACGGTGATCGGCCCCAACTGCTACATCAAGGGGACGATCCAGAGCGATGGGGGGATCCGCATTGATGGCATCTTCGAGGGGACGATCAACACCGCCGGGAACCTGATCATCGGGGAGAGCGCCAAGGTTATCGCCAACATCACTGCCCACAACGTCTCCATCTCCGGCGCGGTGAAAGGGGACATCTCCGGCAACCGGGTGGAGATCCTGGAAACGGGTCGTGTGTGGGGCGATCTGACCGTGAACTCTCTCCTTCTCAATGAGGGCGCGTACTTGCGAGGCCAGACGACGATGCACGCGGACATCGAGCCGCCGATGATCGAGCCACCCCGCGCAGCGGCCCCCGAGACGCCGGCGGCGGGCGAGATCGTGGATCTCGAACCGGAAACATAGCCTGCCGGCTAGAGCACGAGTCTGGATCCCTGGTCGGGGACGCACTCCCGCTCCCAAGGCCGGGGATTTTTCTTGCGCCCGTCTTCCCTCAGATGGAACTCGAGATCGTCTCCGCGTTGCTCCTGGGGGAGGGAGAGCGGGGAGACATCCGATGGAGCTTGCTCCAGCGGTTCCAGCGGAGCCAGGGCCTCTAGTTCGGCCAGAGGGTCACGGGTCAGAAACTCGATGCTGGTGTCCCGGGCCACCAGGAGCACGCTGGCGACTAGCAGCCCCCCGCCCATCCACTGCACAGGGGTCAGGCGCTCCCCCAAAAGGAAGAAGGCCACCAGCAGGGTGACGAAGAGCTCCATCAGGCCCAGCAGGGCCGTCTGCACCCCACCTAGGTGGCGGAGTCCTAGGAACATCATCAGTCGGGAGAGGGCGGTGACGATGCCCAGGCCGATCATCGCTCCCAGGCCAGCCGAAGAGAGGGGCTCCAGCGGAGCCCCCTGTCCCACCCGGGCAATGGTCACCACCGTCGCCATCGTCGTCAGCACGTAGAGCGTCACCGAGGGGGACGGCACGTCGGCCAGAATCCACTGGCCCAAGACCAGGTGGAAGCCATAGGTCGCTGCCGAGGCGATCATCAGCATCACCCCCAGCAGGTCCAGGGTTCCACCCCCGACCTGGGTCAGCAGGAGCACACCGCCGCTGGCCAGGCCCAGGCGGAGCATCGTGATGGGGGAGAGGGGCTGGCCCGAGGCAGCCAGGAAGATGACCACCCAGAGAGGGTAGAGGGAGTTCAACAGCGAGGCGATGGAAGCGTCCACGCGCGAGAGCCCCGTGTAGTACATCAGGGAGCCCAGCCCGTTGACCGCCCCCATCGCCACACACCCCAGCAGTGCCGGACGGTCCAGCCGGATGTACTGGCGCCAGACGAGGCCGTAGAAGAGCCACAGCAACATCGCAGCCAAGATCGTCCGACCGGCGACTAGGGTGTAGGGCGTCACACCGGCCCGATAGGCCAGCTTCCCGAAGATGGGGGTCCAACCTAGAAAGATGGTAGAGAGCAACGCCGCCACGACACCGCTCACCAAATCCCGACTCCGTCGTCTCATCACCACCTCCACACCATCCGCACTTCACCGATGTACGACCGATCCGCGCCTGTGAGTCACCCACACTCCCGCCTGCGGAGACGGGAGCGCTAACCGATGCCCAAGATACCCCGCTTCAACCCGGCCCATCTGAGAACCCACCAGCGCCGCTGGCTCGTCGGCCTCGCTGTGATCAACCTCTTCCTCCTGGCGCTGGTGGTCTGGCTCCTGGTGCGTCCACCGGCGGCTTCCACGATCCCTCCGGCCATCGTGGACTCCGAGGCTTGTCGGCGTGCCATCGCCGCAGACCTCGCCGAGGCCAGCCTCAGTGGAAGGGTGGGGACAACGCCTCGGGGGATCATCCGCCTGGAGATCGTGCTGCCGCCGGGCCTGTCGGAGGAAGCGATGGAGGCGACGATGGAAGCAACAATGTGGATCGCGCTGGAAGCCAGCAGCGGTCATCCCGCCTGCCTAGGTGCCCCCCAGGTCCAGGTGGCGATCACTGCCCATCAGGCCGGGGGAAGCACGGTTACCCTCCGGGGGCAGGTGAAGCAGGCCGACCTGGAGGCGTGGAGAGCAGGCGAGATAGGTGATGACGCCCTGGCTCAGCGCCTGACCCTCATCCGCCAGACCATAGGCGGAGACGACCTGTCGAACCCAGCCAGCAGGAGCCGTTGACCATTGTAGCACAACCCCAGTCCTGGGACAACCCCCCAAAAGGACTGGTGGACGTGACATTTATCAATGATTTTCAGGACATTTGCGACTTTCCTCCCGAGCCATAACCGGCTATGGTACAAGACGGCGATGCGCTCTCGGAGCGATCGCCGCCCATCGGTCTTCATCGCTGCGACACACTCAGGAGGCTGCCCTCCTGGGCGGAACGTTCTTTCCACATAACTGTTCACCCTCCCGCAGATTAGGTGCGTTTCCGACTCGAAACCGTGTTCCAAATAGCCCATCGGGGCTGAAAGCGCCCTCGACCGGTGACCTGCGGGAGGGTAAGCTGAACAGATACTTTCCACGTGCTCAAGGATAAGGAGGAGCACGGCAGCCCAGGAACGTGGGAGGGAGTTTCGCTATGGAGAAGATTTGGAGCGGACTGCTGTCCATTGACCGCAAAGAACGGCTGTGCATTCCCCCTCAAGCGGTTCGGAAGCGCCCGGTCGAAGAACGCATCCACTCCTTCGACGAGGTCACGCTGGGGTTCGACGCCGAGACGGCACGCCGAGAGGCCGAGCGCTGCCTTCATTGCCCCGAGCCCGCCCCCTGCGTAGAAGCCTGCCCGTTGCACAACGATATCCCCACCGCCCTCTGGTACATCGAGCAGGGCGATTTTCTCGCCGCTGCCGAGGTCTACCGCCGGACCAACCCGATGCCGGAGATCTGCGGACGGGTTTGCCCCCCCACCACCTGCCGGGGGTCGTGCAACGTGGGCAAGCCGGAAGTCCCTCTGAACACCTCCAAGCTGGAGGCCTTTGTGGCCGACTACCAGCGGAAGACGGTAGGCGTCCCCCTGCCGGAGAAAGCGCCGCCCACCGGTAAGCGGGTGGCCGTCGTGGGGGCGGGACCGGCGGGCCTGACCGTCGCCGAGCGCCTCACCGTGAAGGGACACCAGGTCGTCGTCTACGAGGCTATGCCCAGGCCGGGCGGGCTCCTGGTCTACGGCATCCCCAGTTTTAAGCTCCCCAAGGAGCTGGTGATGTGGAAAGCCAAGTGGCTGGAGCGGCTGGGCGTGACCTTCATCTACAACATCCGCATCGGTGAGGACTTGACCGTGGATGATCTCCTCGACCGGGAGGGCTTCGACGCTGTCTTCCTGGGCACAGGGGCTGAGGTGAGCGCCACACCCCGCTGGGAGGGGATGGACTTGGAGGGCGTCTACCAGTCTCTGGATTTCCTGATGCGGGCCAACCTCTCCCCCGATTTTCTGCCGCCGGAGAAACAGGAGCGCCCCCAGGTGGGCCGACGGGTAGCGGTCATCGGCGGCGGGGACACGGCGATGGACTGCGCCCGCACGGCGATCCGACTGGGTGCCGAAGAGGTGACCATCGTCTACCGGCGGACCGAGGCAGAGATGCCCGGCAACCCCTACGAGCGGGCTTTGGCCATCGAGGAAGGCGTTCGCTTCGAGTTCCTCACCGCACCCGTCCGATTCATCGGCGACGAAGCGGGCCGTCTGGTGGCGATGGAGTGCGTGCGGATGGAGTTGGGCGAACCCGATGAGTCGGGCCGCCGACGCCCCATCCCCATCGCCGGCTCCGAATTCCGGCGTGAGGTGGACACCGTCGTCCTGGCCCTGGGCTTCTGGCCCGATCCCCTCATCGGCGAGACGACACCGGGGCTGAAGACACGCAAGTGGGGGCTCATCGTAGCCGACGAGGAGACGGGGCGGACCAGTCGCGAGGAGATCTTCGCCGGTGGCGACAACGTCCATGGCCCCGACCTGGTCGTGACGGCGATGGCGGCCGGTATGCGGGCTGCCGAGGCGATCCACGACTACCTGATGCGACCCTCTCCCCCAGAACCGGAGGCCGAGGAGGCGATCCTCGTCCCCGCGTGACCCTCCTCTCCGTAGCAGCCCCTGTCCAACTGCGGACAGGGGCTGCTTTCGCGTCAGGACTGGTGAAAAAGAGAGGAGAGGGGTATAATAGACGTTCGGGTGCCGGGCACGTTCGAGGGCCACCCAGTAGAGGGTCGTCCCCTTGGGTGCAGTGCCCGACGTGCCCGGCGTTTTGCCATCTCAGGGCCTGTAGGAGACAGGCCCTACATCGTCAGAACCGGTTCCAACGTCTATAGCAGCGGAGAGCAGGAGGAAACGCGATGAGCCAGGTGAAAATTGACCGCAAGGCCCGGATGAAACTTCCTCACCAGCCCCTTCCCGAGCGGGATCCGGCGGAGCGCATCCACGACTTCCTGGAGATCTCGCCGGGCTACTCCCCGGAGGCTGCCCGGGCTGAAGCGGAGCGTTGCATCCACTGCCCTGACCCGGCCCCCTGTGTCAGGGCTTGTCCTCTGGACAACCCGATCCCTCAGGCGCTCTGGGAGATCGAACACGGAAACTTCATCGAAGCGGCTGAACTCTTCCGTTCGACCAACCCGATGCCTGAGATCTGCGGTCGGGTCTGCCCGGTGGAACCCCTCTGCCGTGAAGCCTGTGTGGTGGGCAAGCGGGGCGAGCCTGTGGCCATCACCCCGTTGGAGCGCTTCGTGGCCGACTATCAGCGGGAGATGGTGGGCGTACCCCTGCCCAGGAAGGCCCCGCCCACGGGCAAACGGGTCGCCGTGGTTGGGGCAGGGCCGGCCGGCCTGGCCGTGGCCGAGCGACTGACCATCGCCGGTCACGATGTCGTCGTCTACGATGCCTGGCCTTATCCCGGTGGGCTGCTAACCTACGGTCTGCCCAGCTTCAAGCTCTCTAAAGCCATCGTGCGCTGGAAAATCGAGTGGTTGCAGGAGTTGGGGGTCACCTTTGTGACCAACATCCGGATCGGCGAGGCCCTGACGGTGGACGACCTGCTGGATCGGGAGGGCTTCGACGCCGTCTTCCTGGGGACTGGGGCCGGGGTGGATGCCCATCTCAACGTCCCTGGCGAGGACCTGGAGGGCGTCTACCACGCCACCCCCTTCCTGGTGCGGGCCAACACGCCTCCGGACCTGCTGCCCCGGAAGATGCGGGCCAGGCCCGCCGTCGGACGGCGGGTGGCTATCATCGGTGGTGGGGACACGGCGATGGATTGCGCCCGGACCGCGATGCGTCTGGGAGCCGAGGAGGTGACGGTCCTCTACCGCCGGACCGAGGCGGAGATGCCGGCGATCCCCGAAGAGCGCCTCCACGCGCGGGAGGAGGGAGTGCAGTTCGAGTACTTGACGGCCCCTACCCGCTTCATCGGCGACGAGGAGGGCCGCCTGGTGGCGATGGAGTGCGTGCGGATGGAGCTAGGGGAGCCTGACGCTTCGGGCCGCCGGCGCCCTATCCCTATCACCGGCTCCGAGTTCATCCTAGAGGTGGACACGGTGGTCCTGGCCCTGGGCTACTGGCCCGATCCCCTCATCGGGGAGACGACGCCGGGGCTGGAGACGCGCAAGTGGGGGCTCATCGTGGCCGACGAGGAGACGGGGCGGACCAGTCGCGAGGGGGTCTTCGCCGGGGGCGACAACATTCGTGGTCCCGACCTGGTGGTGACCGCCCTGGCCGACGGTGTACGGGCGGCTGAGGCCATAGACGCCTACCTGCAGGGGCAGCGGATGGAGACCGTGGAAGAAGAGATCCCGGAGCCGGCCTAGCACTTCATCATCCGTTGACAGTAACCCGCCTGGGAACGGATAGCTGTCAGCGGATTTGGGAACGGATTGAGCGGATGGGAGAGCACCCTCTTTCCGTTCAATCCGCTCTCCGAATCCGTTGACAGCAACCCGCTTGGAGCGGATTGAGCGGATGAGAGAGCACCCTCTTTCCGTTCAATCCGCTCTCCGAATCCGTTGACAGCACCCGCGGATGGCCGTCGGGAGGGAGAAAAGGTGCGACGCACGTCGGGCGTGCGTCGCACCTCTGTCGTCTTGAGAGGAGCGCTCGACCTCAGCCCAGCCGCTCCTTGAAGGCTTTGGTCAGCGCCGGCACCACCTGGAAGAGGTCACCGACGATGCCGTAGTGGGCCAGCTTGAAGATGGGCGCGTCGGGGTCCTTGTTGATGGCCACGATCACCTTGCTGGTGCGCATCCCCGCCTGGTGCTGGATGGCCCCGGAGATGCCGCAGGCGATGTAGAGGTCCGGGCTGACCGTCTTGCCCGTCTGGCCCACTTGGTGGGCGTAGGGGATCCAGCCGGCGTCCACGGCAGCCCGAGAAGCGCCTACGGCCCCGCCCAGCACCTCGGCCAGTTCCCGGATCACTTGGAAGCCCTCGGGGCCGCCCACGCCCCGCCCACCGGAGACGATGATGGAGGCATCGGTGAGGTTGACCTCCCCCTCGGCTGTGGTGAAGCCCGTGACCTTGTTCAGGATCTCATCCTCGGCCAGGACGGGCTCCACGGCGACGACTTCGCCGCTGCGGCCGGCGTCGGGCTCCGGGCGGGGGAAGGCCCGGGGCCGCGTGGTGATGATCTGGGGACGACGCTCCGGGATGCGACAGCGGGAGAGGAGCTTGCCGGCGTAGATGGGCCGAGTGGCGACGACGACGCCATCCTGGACCTCCAGCGCCGTCACGTCGGCGATGGCCCCCGTCTCCAGGTCCACGGCGACGGCGGGGGCCAGCTCACGCCCCCGGTTGGTGGCCGCCATCAGGAGAACGGCGGGATCGTGCTGGTGAGAGAGCTGGGCCAGTAGCGCCGCGTAGGGTTCGACGCGGAAGTCGGCCAGGGTGCCATCGTCGGCCAGGAAGACCCGGTCCGCCCCGTGCTGGATCGCCTCCTGAGCCAATCCCTCCACTCCCTGTCCGAAGAGGCAGGCGACAACGGAGCCCCCCATCGCGTCGGCCAGGATGCGGGCAGCCCCCAACGCCTCCCAGGACGAAGGGAGGACCTGCCCCTGGAACTGCTCCAGCCATACGAAGAGATCGTTGCTCATCGCCTCCCTCCTCCTAGATCACCTTCTCGGCCAACAGCTTGTCGGCCAGGATGGCAGCTGCCTCTTCCACCGTATCGGCGGTGATGATCTCGCACTCGCCCTCGCGGGGCGGCGGCGCGAAGATCTCCGGCCACTCCACCGCCGAGCCGGCCCGTCCCACCTTCCCCGGCTCGACGCCCAACTCCTCGGCCGTCCAGACGGGGTAGGTCTTCTTGGCCGCCTTGCGGATGCCGATGAAGGAGGGATAGCGGGGCTCATTGATGTCCTTGACCGTCCCCACCACGGCGGGCAGAGGGGCGGAGACGATCTGGCGGCCCTGCTCCAGCAGCCGCTCCACGGTAATCCGCTTCCCCTGGGGGTCTATCTCGACGACCTTGGAGACATAGGTCAGCGGCGACCAGCCCAGGCGGCGGGCCAGAGCCGGCCCCACCTGTCCCGTCTGGCTGTCAATGGTGGAGCGGCCCGTCAGGACCAGGTCCACATCCCCCAGCTTCTCGATGGCCCGAGCCAGCACGTAGCTGGTAGCCAGGGAGTCAGAGCCCTCGAAGCCCTCGTCCCAGAGGCGGATGGCCTCGTCGGCTCCCATAGCCACGGCGTGTTTGAGGGCCTCGCGGGCCTCCTCCGGCCCCATAGCGATCACCGTCACCTTGCCGCCGAACTTCTCCCTGAGCAACAGGGCCTCTTCGACGGCGTACTCGTCCCAGGGATTCATCACCAGGGGGGCGTCCCCCCAGGAGACGTTCCCGTCGGCGTCCACGCTCATCGTGGCTGCCGAGTCCGGCGTTTGTTTGGTACAGACGACGATGTGCAAGGTCACACCTCCTGTTTGGTCTTGTGGTTGGTTAGTCCACAGTCCTCAGTCCACAGTCCTCAGTCCACAGTCGGCGGTCGGCGGTCCGTCGCCGGCGGTCGTCAAGTGCCCCCATCGCCTTCCTCCCCCCAGAAGCGGGGATCATAGGCCGGGAGTTCGCAGCGCAGGGGTTTGTCGCGGCGGTAGCCCAGGGCATAGCCGGCCTGCAGGAGTTCGTGGATCTGGCTGGTCCCCTCGTAGATGCAGGCTCCTTTGGCGTTGCGCAGGTAGCGTTCGACGTCGTACTCGTCGGAGTAGCCGTAGGCGCCGTGGATCTGGACGGCATCGGAGGCGGCCTGGAAGCTGGCCTCGGTGGCGAACCACTTGGCCAGGGAGGTCTCCCGGGTGTTCCGTCGGCCCTGGTTCTTCAGCCAGCCCACCCGCAGGTAGAGCAGCCGGGCCATCTCGTAGTCCCGGACCATCCGGGCGATCATCTGCTGGACGAGTTGGTGCTCGGCGATGGGCCGGCCAAAGGTCTCCCGCTCCCGGGCGTAGCGCACCGAGGCCTCCAGGCAAGCCCGGATCAGGCCGGTGGCCCCGGCGGCGACGGTGTAGCGCCCGTTGTCCAGACAGGACATGGCGATCTTGAAGCCCTCCCCCTCTTCGCCCAGCCGATTCTCCACGGGCACCTCGACGTCCTGCAGGTGAATCCAGCCGGTGCTGCCGGCCCGCACCCCCAGCTTGCCCTTGATGTCGCCGGTGGTGACGCCGGCCATCTCCCGCTCCACGATGAAGGCACTGATCCCCCGGTGGGGCGGGGTGGCCTGAGGGTTCGTCTTGGCGAAGATGAGGAAGTTGTGGGCCAGGGAAGCCAGGCTGATCCAGGTCTTCTCGCCGTTGAGGATGTAGACATCGCCTTCACGGCGGGCGGTGGTCTGGATGGCCGCTGCGTCGGAGCCGGCCCCCGGTTCGGTAAGGGCGTAGGCAGCGTAGCGTTCTCCCCGAGCCTGGGGAACGAGGAAGCGCTCCTTCTGGGCCTCGGTGCCCCATTGCAGGAGTCCCAGGCTGTTGAGGGCCACGTGGACGCTCATCACGACCCGAAGGGAGGTGTCCACCCGCTCCAACTCCTCGCAAGCCAACCCCAGGCTGATGTAGTCCATCCCTTGGCCCCCATAGCGCACGGGGATGCATATGCCCAGGAGCCCTACGTCGGCCATACGGAGCAGGAGGTTGGGGATAGGTTCGTGACGACGGTCGTACTCCTTGATCAGGGGGGCGATCTCGTTCTCGGCGAAATCGCGCACCGCTTGTTGAACCATCCGGTGCTCTTCGCTCAGCGCGAAATCCATGGGGGATACCTCGGTCGGTTGGTGGAGGAGATGGCGAAGGAAACCGTCCCCCTCCCGCAGGTCACGCAGTGCCCGGCGACAGCAATGACTTATCGGAAGCTGCCTATGACACACTTCAGGCCGTGGGGGGAACCTGCAGGAGGATCCATAGGTCAAACCACTGGTCAGTGACTATTATACCCAAAAACGGTCCAGATTGCAACAAGTTTCACAGGTGACCCAGGGCTTTTCAAGGCTCAAACGTTACCCTCCCGCAGGTCCCGCGGTGCCCGGCATCGCCATAGCTTGTCGGAGGCGGCCTATGACGCGCTTTAGGCCGTGGGGAGGGCCTGCGGGAGGGTTCCCCCCAAGGGTGAGAGCGCTGAAAAGCCCTACAGGTGACCACTCTCGATGTAGGCTTTGAACCCCTCCAGGGCAGCCTGTTGGGCCCGGCGCCAGCGGCGGATCAGGAGGAGAAAGCGGTATAAGGGAACCAGGCGGCCGTAGAAGAGGTCCTGGCTGGTCAGACGGGTACCCTCGGGTGTGGGCTCGAAGAGGTAGCCGTGGGTGCCCTGGATGCCGGCTCCCTGCCAGTCCCAGGCCACCCCTTCGCCGAAACGGACCTCGCGGACGGTGGCGGTGAGGGTGACCTGGTGCAAGGGGAAGCCAAGGAGGAAGCCGTAGCGGAACTGGGCCCCTGGCACCCAGGGCTGGTCGGTCAGCCACTCCAGTTCTGTCAGCCCTACGTACCAGTGACGCCAGGCGGCTTCGTTGGTGAAGGCGGTCCAGAGGACTTCCGGCGAGGCGGCAATCTCGACCACCGCCTCGGCCCGAGCACGGGGCTTGGGGCCTTTGCTGCGCATCTTTCCCCCCTTGAGACGAAGAAAAGTCTGCCGGGGTGTCCTGGGCACACCCGGCGGCTCATTGTAACCGCCTTCGGAGGAAAAGTCAAATGGGTAGATGGGCGAGCCCTTTGGAAAGTGCAGGGGCGACCCAGAGGTCGCCCCTGCACGAACCTGTGGTGATCGCACCCAGTCCCCATCACGGTTTGAAGATCCCCAAGATGGCGGTGGCGTGGAGGCCCCCTTCGTCATCTTGGTAGCCCTGCACCAGAAGCATCTGTCCCGGCATCAGGTCGGCGAGGGAGGGCGATTCGATCCCTCGGAGGTGGAGACGGGTCTGCTCATCGGTCTGGAAGCGCAGCTCGATCCACTGGGCCTGCAGCCGCAGGGTATCCCCCTCCACGGCGATCAGCCGACCGCGGATCGCCCCCCGCCGGCCCTCGTCGTCCCACACGAGGGCGATCTGTCGCGCTTGGACGGCCTTCTTCCCCGCCCGGTATCCCTGCACCAGTATCCGGTCACCGGGGGAGAGGTCTTCCAGACCAGGTGTGGCTATGCCGGGGACGAGGAACTCGGTTGCCTCGCCCACCGTCACCGTGATGGTGCCGCGCCGGGTCTCTAGGGTCAGGGTCTCCTCTGCAACGCTGGTGATCTTGCCCTGCAGACGCAGGGGGCGGGATGGCCGTGCGATCACCAGGCGGGCCTGGAAGCGGTCCCCATCTTCCCACGTCCCCCGCGCCAGCAGCCTCATTCCCGGTTCCAGGTCCTGCAGGCTCGCCTGAGGCCGGCCCGCCAGTCGGAAGCGGGTCGTCTCCTCGGTGATAAGGGTCACCTGGCCCTGGCGGGTCTGCACCTGGATGACGGTCTCCTCCACAGAGAGCACCCGACCGCGTAGCACGCCCTGTCGGGGCTCTTGGGCCGCTACCGGCGTGGCAGCCGTCAGCAGAGGAAGCAGGAGCAACAGGGACAGCACCTCTCGGATCCATCGCATCGGCTCACCTCCTGATGTAAGCTATGTACGCTGCTTTCTGCCCACTCACTTCCGCCCTTCTTGCTCTCTCGCGCGTCCTTAAGCCGCCTCCCCCCATCCATCCTCAAGGATGCCGGGGAGATGTTGCCGGAAGATTGCCGATGTGTAAAGAAAGTGCAAAATTCGGCCCGTCGAAGGCCGGGGCTTTTCAACGCTCAAGCAAGCTCCCGATTCCCGAAGTCTCCGCGAGATGCCGTCCTCTCCCTTTGACGATTCGCCGTTCCGTTGTTATACTGAGCGGAAGGGGGTAAGTTCTGACGCCTATAGGGCGTCAGAGATGGGGAGGTGGAGGGTGGAAGAACCGACTCTCCTGTCGCGTGCTGATGAAATCGTGGTGGCCTACAGCGCGAGGCCCCACATCCGGGCCAGCTACGGGGATGAACAGGCGTTTCGCTCGCCTTGGGAGCGCTTTGGGGAGAGAGAGACCCGTGATGGCGTTGAGGCTGCCCGCCGATGTCTGGAGACGGCGAGCGCAATCTACGACCACTTCTTTGGGGAGAGGCAAGAAGATGGGTGAACTTGGGGCTGCGACCACGCTGCATCTCAAAATCGGCGGCATGTCCTGCTCCTTTTGCACCGAGACCATCCGCCGGGCCTACCGTCGCCTGGAAGGCGTGCGGGCAGTCCACGTCAGCCTCTCCCACGAGGAGGCGCTGATCCGCTACGACCCCCGCCTGGTCACGCCGACGACGCTGCGGGAGGTGCTGCGGGAGCTGGGCTACACCGTGCGCGACCCCCGTAAGGTCCGCGCCTTCGAGGAGCAGGAGGCGGAACTGCGCCGGGAGCGCCGTCGGCTGATGGTGGCCGGCTCCCTCACCGCTCTCAGCGCCGGCCTGATGCTGGCCTCCTGGCTTCGGCCGGCCCCTTGGGCGGTCCTGCAGCCCCTTATGCTCCTCCTGATGCCCCTCCTGGCGGTGATCACCGTCTTCGGCCCCGGCCTCTACATCCTGAAGATGGCCTACCACGCCCTGCGGCGGGGCATCCTGAACCAGCACGTCCTGCTGGAGTTGGGGGCCTTCGCCGGCCTCCTCGGCGGAACGCTGGGGCTGGCGGGGCGCTTCCTGGCCCTGCCGGCCCTCCGGTTCCCGGCCGCCGACTTCTTCGCCGTCTCCACCTTCGTCACCACCTACCACATCCTCTCCGGCTACGCCTCCCTCCTGGTGCGCACCCGGGCCTCCCAGGCGGTGCGTCGTCTGCTGGACCTGCAACCGGCCACGGCGCGGGTGATCCGGGACGGCGAGGAGGTCGAGCTCCCGGTGGAAGAGGTGCAGCCCGGCGACCGGGTGCGGGTCCGCCCCGGCGAGAGCATCCCCGTGGATGGCCGCGTCGTGGCCGGGGTCTCCAGCGTGGACGAGAGCCTGGTCACCGGTGAGCCCCTGCCGGTGAGGAAGCAGGAGGGCGACGAGGTGATCGGCGGCTCCCTGAACCAGTCGGGAACGCTGGTGGTCGAGGTGACCCGGGTGGGCGAGGAGAGCTTCCTGCAGCAGGTGGCCCGCTACATCGAGGAGGCGCGGGCGATGAAGCCGGGCATCTTGGCCCTGGTGGACCGGGTGCTGGCGGTCTACGTACCCGCCGTCCTGGGGTTCGCCCTCCTCGCCTTCCTGCTCTGGACCGGGGGAGCCTGGCTGGTGACGGGCCGGATGGACCTGCCCCGGGCCATCTACGCTGCCCTGGCCGTCTTCGTGATGGGCTACCCCTGCGCCCTGGGGATGGCCACCCCCTTGGCGATGATCCGGGGCGGGGGCGAGGCCGCCCGGCGGGGCATCCTGATGCGCTCCGGCGAGGCCTTTCAGGTCTTCAAGGACGTGACCCACGTGCTGTTGGACAAGACGGGGACGATCACCAAGGGGAGGCCGGAGGTCACGGAGGTCCTGGCGGTTCCCTCGCCCAAAGGCGCCGGGGCAGGGGAGGAGACGGTGTTGAGGCTGGCGGCCAGCGTCGAGAACGCCTCGGAGCATCCCCTGGGCCGGGCCATCGTGGACCACGCCCGCCGGCGGAGGATCGCCCTGGCCGGGGTGCAGGACTTCCGGGCGCTGCCGGGGCGGGGAGTGGAAGCCCGCTTGGAGGGGCAGACCGTTTTCGTCGGCAGCCCGGCCTTCTTCGCCGAGCGGGGGGCGGACCTGACCCCGGTCCGGGCAGACTTGGAACGCTTGCAGGCGGAGGCCAGGACGGTTGTGCTCGTGGGAGTGGCGACGGAAGAGGGGCGGCCGACGGTCGTCGGCCTGGTCGCCATCGCCGATCCGGTCAAGGAAGACGCCCGGGAGGCCATCGCCCGAATGAGGGCGGTGGGGCTGGAGCCGGTGATGATCACCGGCGACCACGAGCGGACGGCGTGGGCGGTGGCCTCGGCGGTGGGGATCGAGCGGGTCCTGGCCCAGGTGCTGCCCGGCGAGAAGGCGGAGCAGGTACGGGCCCTCCAGGCCCAGGGCCATCGGGTGGCGATGGTGGGTGATGGCATCAACGACGCACCGGCCCTGATGCAGGCCGACGTGGGCATTGCCATCGGGGCCGGGACGGACATCGCCATCGAGTCCTCCGACGTGATCTTGGTCCAGGACCGGCTGAGCGGGGTGGTGGATGCCTATCAGATCGGCCGGCGCGCCTACCGCAAGACGGTGCAGAACCTGGCCCTCGCCTTCGCCTTCAACGGCGTCGGCGTTCCCCTGGCGGTCACGGGGCTGGTTCACCCCGTCTGGGCGATGGTGGCGATGGTCCTCAGCGTCAGCGCCGTGCTGCTCAACGCCTTCGCCGGCCGGGGGAGCCGCCGCCGGCCCGGTGCGCGGCGCTGACCCCCTGCGCTGTTCGTGTCCTTAGTGGCCTTGGTGTCCTTCGTGCTCTGCGTGCGCCGGCCCGATGCACGGCGCTGACCCCCGCGCTGAGCGGGCAACCCCGGCGGTCGGCGGTCGGCCGTCGGCGGTCGGCTATCGGCGGAGCTTGCCCCTTTCCCTCCGGTGGCGCTTCGTGCCCTTGGTGTCCTTGGTGCCCTTCGTGCTCCACGTGCAGAGGAGAAGATGGCCGGAATGACTTCCGCCCAAGCGAAAGCCTTCCGCGATCGCTGGCAGGCTGTAAACGCGGTCGAGATGGAGGAGCGTAGAAGGAGCTCCATAGAGTTGCGCTGGCGGCAACTGAACGCCCTGTGGTGCTTGGCGGCCGGCCTTGGCCTCTTGCCTGGGGAAGCGGAAGGCGTGAGGGAGGTTCGGGAGCGTTGGGCCAGGCTGAAGGGGCATAGCCTATGAGTGCACCACGCGAGCTCACGCCTCTCCTGGAGCCTTTGGCTGCGTTGCAGCGGCTGTTGGATCGCTTCGGCGAGCGGGGAATGATCATCGGCGGTGTTGCGGCCAGCTTGCTGGGGAGGCCCCGCCTAACTGATGTAGGTGGCTGACCTCTCGCGTTGAGCAGGCAAAAGGGGAGGCAATTTGTCAAATTGCCCTACGCCTACGCCTTCTTCCGGTGACGCTTTGTGTTCTTGGTGGCCTTGGTGCCCTTCGTGCTCTGCGTGCGCCGGCCCGATGCGCGGCGCTGAATCCCCGCTGAAGGGGCATCCCCCAAGCCGCGCGGGGCTAACCCCCCACGCTGAGAGGGGGAAAGCCCCCTGGGGGGCTGGGGAGCTCAGCCCGGAGGGCTTCCCCCTTCTCAGCCCGAGGCTTCAGCCTCGGGCGGGGTGGGGCGGAACCCCTTCGGCGGGGGAGTTCCCGGCGGTCCGCCGTCGGTCGTCGGCGGTCCCTTTACCTCTACCTCTTGCCTGCTTGGTCAGGTAGTCCTCGGCCCTCAGCCCTCAGTACCTCGGCCTTCGGCCCTCGGTGCCTCAGCCCCCTGCCCTCAGTGCCTCGGCCCTCAGTCCGCCGCCAGGCCGCTAAGCCGCCAGGTCGCCAAGCCGCTTGGTCGGCGGTCTGCTAACAGCCGGGCGTCTCAGCTCCGACCCCGTGTTCGCTGGCGCAGGAAAGCCTCGATGGTGGCGGGACCGTCGTAGCGGTAGCGGAAGCCGGTGACCCGCGTCACCTTGCTGCCATCGGCGGTCCAGGAGTACCGGATGTAGTCGAGCATCGCCGGCGGGGCCTCGCTCAGCCAGCGCAGCCGTAGCTTCCAGGCCAGTCCGGCCAGGGGGTAGAGCAGGCCCGGCGGTAGGGCGACGACCCGGGTGCCCGCCCGGTGGCTGACCTCCCGCAGGCGCACCGGGTTGGGAGCGCTCAGGTTGTAGGCTCCCGCCGGCGCCTCGAAGAGAAGGCGGGCCTTCGCCTCGGCCACGTCGTCCTCGTGCACCAGGGGGACGAGGGGATCGGTGCCCCGCGCGATGAACATCACGGGCCGCTCCAGGAAGCGGGAGAGGAAGTTGTTGACGTTGGGGCCGGCCACGACGACGGCCCGCGTGATCAGGACCCGGCAGTCGGGGTGTTCCTTCGCGTACCGAGCGGTCAGCGCCTCCATAGCCAGCTTGTCCTCGACGTAGGGGAAGCCGGGCTTGCCCCGCAGCGGGCTCTCCTCGGTCAGGAAGGGCGGGTTGTCCGGCCAGGCACCGTAGACGGTGGCGCTGCTGGCCATCAGCAGGGTCTCGACGCCGGCGGCGTGGCAGGCCGCCAGGAAGTTCTCCGTGCCCCCCACGTTGATGCGCCGCTCCCGCTCCCGGTCGTGGATCGGGTTCACCAGAAAGGCCAGGTGGACCGCCGTATCTATCCCGTGGGCGGTGAAGAGCTCCTCCATCGGGCGGGTGACGTCGTGCTCGACGAAGGTCACCTTGGGGGAGGGGGAGGGGAGGGGGCGGATGTCCAGGGCCAGGACCCGCTCGACGGTCGGCTCCGCCTCCAGCCGGGCCAGCAGCCGCTGTCCGATGTAGCCGGAAGCGCCGGTGATGGCAATCCTCTTCATGGGTTCCCCCTTAGAGCTGCCTACCAGGCATACGCTTCAGGGGCCTCGCCGCCAGGGCCAGGCCAGATCTCGTCCAGCCGCGCCAACACCTCGTCGGAGAGGCGGATCTCCAAGGCCCGCATGCTGCTCTCCAGTTGCTCCAACGTGCGTGGCCCGATGATGGGCGCGGTGACGTCGGGGTTGTGCAGCAGCCAGGCCAGGGCCACGTCGGCCGGCCTCTCCCCTAGCTCCCGGCAAAGCGACTCGTAAGCTTCCAGTTGGGTCCGATGGCGTTCCACCGCCTCCTGCACCCGCTTCGAGGCCCGTCGGCCCTCCTTGACCTTCCGCAGGGCGCCGGCCAGCATCCCCCCCGCCAGCGGGCTCCAGGGGAGCACCCCCAGCCCGTAGGCGCGGCAGGCGGGGATCACCTCCAGCTCGATGGTCCGGGCGCTGAGGTTGTAGAGGCTCTGCTCCGAGACCAACCCCATAAAGTGGCGCTCGGCGGCGGCGCACTGGGCCTGGGCGATGTGCCAGCCGGCGAAGTTGCTGCTCCCCACGTAGAGCACCTTCCCTTCCCGCACCAACTGCTCCATCGCCTGCCAGATCTCCTCCCAGGGCGTCTCCCGGTCCACGTGGTGCATCTGGTAGAGGTCAATGTGGTCCGTCTGGAGGCGGCGCAGGCTCTCCTCGCAGGCCCGCCGGATGTGGTAGGCGGAGAGCCCCCGGTCGTTGGGGCCGTCGCCCATAGCCCCGTAGACCTTGGTGGCCAGGACAATCTGCTCCCGGCGACCGCCCCCCTGGGCCAGCCAGCGGCCGATGATCTGCTCGGTGACCCCCTCACCTCGCCGCCAGCCGTAGACGTTGGCGGTGTCGAAGAAGTTGATCCCCAACTCCAGCGCCCGGTCCATGATGGCGAAGCTGTCGGCCTCGCTCGTCTCGGGGCCGAAGTTCATCGTTCCCAGGCAGAGCCGGCTGACCTTGAGGCCGGTGCGGCCAAGGCGTGTGTACTCCATCGCGCTCCTCCCACAGGCGAGGTGGAATCCATCGTCCGTCTGATGAGATGGTAACGGAAAACGGGGTTCCTGTCAAGGGGATTGGGGCGGTGATTACCCACAAGTGGGCGAGGGAGTGGTCCGTAGCAGGCCGTCCACGAATTTCCCACGAATACACGAATGAGGCGGTCCTTCATTCGTGTATTCGTGCCCCATTCGTGGACGGCTGGTCCCCCTATCTCCAAAGATGCGGGTAATCACCGGGATTTGGCCGGTGATCGCCCCCCGGGGAACCGTGGTGAGCTGTCCACGAAGGAACGCGAAGGCACGCGAATGGGAGCGGGTTGGATAGGAAAGCAGGAGGCTCGCTTCGATGAGCCTCCTGCTCGATTCCAACGGGTTGCCGTTCCGGGCCGATCAGAGTTCCGTGCCCTGCCCGATGCGAGGCAGCGCGTAGACCGGCTTCCAGCCGGGGCTGAGGGGCTCGCGCAGGAAGGGCTCCATCTCCTCGGCCGTGCGCAGCGTCACCTCCTCGACCGGCGGCACCGTCCCCGGCGGGAAGGCTTCCAGGATCTGGTCGTTGAGGAGGGTCAGGTAGCGGAGGATCGCCGCCAGGGGGCGCTTTGCCTTCTGGGGATCGCCCAGCGTCGCCTTCCCCACCACCCCCTCCGGCGTGGCCGCGATCTCGATGGCGAAGTGGCCCTCCCCCTCTGACCAGCGGCTGGGCCGGCCAAAGGGGTCCACCGACTTGTCGAAGTGGCCCTCCGGCAGGTAGCTCTTCCCCTGGGTGTCCACGGCGTACTCCATATCCACCATCTCCGGGAAGAGGAGCAGCCCGATGGAGGTCTCCGACTCGTCGGCGTGGACGAAGTTGGTCTCCCACGGCCCACCCCGCTCCTTGGTGCGGAAGAACTCGCGCACCGCCCGATGCCAGTCAATCACCCGAAAGATGCCGGGGAGCTGGTAGCGCTTCTGGAACTGCTGGATCGCCGACTCCAGCACCCAGAGGTGGCCGTGGTTGTTGATGATGATCTGCTTGCGGAAGCCATCGTTCCAGAGGCCCAGCATCACGTCAATCATCAGCTCCCGCACCACGTTCTCCCGGACGACCACGGTGCCCGGCATCCCCAGGTGGTGGTAGGGATGGGCCCCGTAGTTGAGGGGAGGTAGTGCCAGGTTGACCGGTGCACCCCGCTTGGCGGTGTAGCGGCGCACCCCCTCGACGATGGCGCTGACGAAGAGGGTGTCCATCGCGCTCACCGTGTGCAGGCCGTGGTTCTCGGTGCAGCCCACGGGGATGAAGACGATGTCGTTCTTGCGCCGGTTCTCGATGAGCTGATGGCGGGGCGTCGTCTGGATGTAGGAGCCCGGCTTGGCCCACTCGATGGGGGAGGGGATGCCGTACTCGGCCAGGATGGCGTCAATCTCCTCGTCGCTGGCTTCCCAGATTTCCTTCTTCAGACGACCGACGGTGTTGTCCTCGAAGAAGAGGTCTGGCCGATCCGTGGCCAGCCATCCCGCAGGGGCCTTCCCATTGTCTGCCATCGTTCTACTCCTTTCTGCTGTGCTCCAACCTCTCCTGGCAGGCGAGCCGCTCTGCCTGTCCAGGCCCGGCACCAAAGATGAGGGACGCGGAGCGGGCGCTCCACCTTTTTCTAAGATGACGCTCAGTGTTTTGCACACGTGTGCATCCCGAGGCCAAGTATAGCACACCTCCTACCGTTTGTCAACGGAGATGTGAGCGGTGATTACCCACATCCTGGAGACAGGGAGACTAGCCGTCCACAAATGGGGCACGAATACACGAATTAAGGACCGCCTCATTCGTGCATTTGTGAGAAATTCGTGGACGGCCCGCTACGGACCACTCTCTCGCTCACTTGTGGGTGATCACCGCAGATGTGAGTGATCACCAGCCCTGTCCACCTTGACCCTATCCCCTTCTTGGGTATACTTACGGCGCTATGGCCGTTTCACACTTCCGCCTACCGCGCCGACTGGGATTGCTGGTCCTGGGGGCGGCGCTGGCCTCCCTGGCCCTGACCGCCTACGCGGTTCAGCAGCGCCTGCCCCCCGCCAAGGGAACCCTGTACCTGGTCGGCCCCTCCGGCCCCATCACCGTCGTCCGTGACGCCCACGGCGTTCCCCACATCTATGCCCAGACGCCCGAGGACCTCTTCTTCGCCCAGGGCTACGTGGCTGCTCAGGACCGGCTGTGGGCGATGGACCTACGCCGACGTCAGGCCCAGGGCCGGCTGGCCGAGCTCCTCGGCCCCCGCTACCGGGATGAGGACCGCTGGATGCGGACCCTCGACCTGACGGCCTCGGCCCGGCGGGCCTGGACTCGGCTGGATGAGGAGACCCGCCAAGCCCTCACCGCCTACGCCCAGGGGGTCAACGCCTGCCTGGAGGAGTGCTCTCCCCCCCTGGAGAGCCAGTTGCTCCAGCTTCCCGCTCTCCTCCCCCTCCCCAGCGCGGCAACGCCCCTCCCCATCGCGCCCTGGGAGCCCAACGACAGCCTGCTCCTCCTGCTCCACCTGGCCTGGGAGCGGGACGACAACGGGGCCTGGGATTTGCTGCGCGGAGCTCTCGTCGCCCGCTTGGGCGCGGAGCGGGCCTCGGAGCTCTTCCCCAACGCTCCTCCCCTGAGCCCTGCCCTCACCTCCCTCCCCGCCCTCCCGGCCACCTGGCCCCTCCCCTTGCTCTGGGATGGGGGCTGGGCTGTGGACGGCAGTCGGACCGCCGGCGGGGTGCCCCTCCTGGCGATGGACCTGGCCGCCCCACCCACCCTCCCCTCCCCTTGGTACGTGGTCGGCCTGCACGGAGGCGGCTACCAGGTGGTCGGGGCCTCGCTGCCCGGACTGCCCGGCGTGCTGGCCGGCCACAACGACCGGATCGCCTGGGGGCTGGCGACCGGCCCCGGGGACGACCAGGACCTCTACCTGGAGTGGGTGGACTGGGAGAGGGAACGGGTCTGGACGGGGACGGCCTGGCGGCCGTTGCGCCGCCGGGAGGAGCGGATCACCGTGGCGGGCGAGCCGGCTCCCTCCCTCCTCACCGTCTACGAGACGGCCCACGGCCCGCTGATCCAGGGGCTGCTGGGGGAGGAGGCCCCTCCCCTGGCCCTCCGCTGGGCAGCCCGCGACGGCGGTCAGGGAATGCAGGCCCTTCTGGCCCTGAACCGGGCCACCACCTGGTCCGACTTCCGGCGGGCGCTGGCCGCCTGGGACCTCTGGCCGGTGACCGCTCTCTACGCCGACCGAGAGGGACGGATCGGCTGGCAGCGGGCGGGACGGCTGCCCCGGCGCGCTTGCGACGGTCGGCTTCCCCTCCCCGGCGACGATCCGGCCTGCGACTGGCAGGGCTTCCTGGCCCCGGAGGAACTGCCGGGCCGCCTGGCCCCCGACGGCGGCATCGTGGTGGCCCTGCCCGGCCCCCAGCAGCGCCGGGAACGGTTACAGGAGCTCCTCGCCCGTTCCCCTTCCCTCTCCCTCCGGGAAGCCCAGGCCGTCGCCAGCGACCTCTACCCGCCGGCCGCCTCCTGGCTCCTCCCCGCGCTGCTGCGGCTGGAGCCCCAGGGGTGGCGACAGGAGCGGGTGACGGCCTGGCTGCAGGAGTGGGAGCCCACGATGGAGGCCGAGGACCCGGGGGCCGCCTTCCTGGCCGTCTACCGGCTGGAGCTGGCCCGGGCCATCCTGGCCGACGATCTGGGGGAGGACCTCTTCACCGCCTACGCCGCCTCGACCGCCTACCACGATTTCCTGGCCGCGCTGATCGAGGACCCGCAGGCGGCCTGGTGGGAGGATCGCACGACGCCGGCGCGGGAGAGCGCAGAGGAGGTCCAGCGCCGGGCCTACGAGGCCGCCCTGGAGTGGCTGGGACGGCACTACGGCGACCTCCACCTCCTCTGGCGCTGGGACGCGCTCCACGGAGAGACGCTTCGCCATCCCTTGGGGGAGGTGGAGCAGCCGGGGACATCGTTGCTGAACCGGCGGGCGGAGCTGAAGGGGGATGCGACGACGGTCTGGGCGAGCCCCGGCCGCGATGGGGAGAGCTACCAGGCCGTCGCCCTGGCCGGCTACCGCCAGATCGTCCGCCTGACCGAGCCGCCGGTCCTGTGGGCCGCCCTGCTGCCCGGCCAGTCGGGCCATCCCTTGCATTCCCACTACGCCGATCTGGTGGACGACTGGCTGGAGGGGAGCTTCTTCGCCCTCACCCCTCCACCGCCAGCGCCCTAGGGGGCGGGCGGCAAGGCACGTCATCCTCCCGCAGGTCACGCGGAACCTGCGGGGGGTCCGTTAGTACAGCTTTGCACAAGTTCGTTCCTAGTAAGGATGGGTAAGCGAACCGGTGAGAGGCAGGCTCAGTGCAAACCGGCCACGCTTCCGACCTGCCTCAAGCGTCCACGGAAGGCACGATGGGAGC
>Ga0256830_1000418_pt1 | contig 34950 bp, 59 predicted proteins | sample 128326metaG_FD_190537 | JGI IMG/M metagenome (GOLD analysis project Ga0256830, IMG submission 190537) | Hydrothermal vent microbial communities from Lau Basin, Pacific Ocean - 128-326 | ecosystem: Environmental > Aquatic > Marine > Hydrothermal vents | place: Pacific Ocean: Lau Basin | collected...
GCATGGGGGTGTTCGCGGTGGGGGTGGTGGTGGGCGGAGTGGAGCCCAGATCCTAGTTTCGGCATCGTAGTTTCATCGATGTGATTTGGCAAATGGTCCGATGGTTGTTGCCGTCACGAAGCCTGCTCGCGGGAGTTAGCGGTCGTTCGCGGCGGGTAGGGTCGGCCGCAGGCGGGGCAGTGGCCGGCGGGCTGGCGGGTGCCGTCGGGGAGGCGGATGAGGGAGGGGCGGCGGCGGTCGTAGAGGGGGCAGCGGCGGTTGCCGCAGCGGACCGACGGCGGTTTCGGTTCGGGCTGCCAGCCACGTTGTTTGGCGGCCCACCAGCGGGCGACGGCGTGTTCGAGGTCGCGGTGGAGGCGGCGGGCCCAGCGGCGTGCTGGGGCGGTGGAGGCGCCGGGTATGGGGCTGTCGGAGGGTCGACGGCTGTGGCTGCGGGTGTCGTCGATGGCGGATGCTTGGCGGGGGTCGGAGGCTTCGGCGGCGTCGGCGAGGGCGGCGGCGACGGCTTCGAGGAGCCGCAGATCGACTCTCGGGATGTTGGTGGCGGTGAGGGCGGCGATCTTGGCTTCGAGGCGGGCGATCTCCCGCCGGGCTTTGTGGAGTTGGTGGGCGAGGGCGGTGTCGGAGGGGTGGCGGTGGCGGCGTTTCATCGGTCGACTCCGAGACGGGCTGCGAGTTGCCGCCACCGCCAGAACGCCTGGTTCGCTGTCGAGGCGACCGGGTATTCGTAGAGGAACAGGTCGAGGTGGCTGGCGAGGTCGGCGGCGACGTTGAACAGCTCGGCGACGGTGGCTGCGTCGACGACGACCAGGTCCTCGGGTCGATGCCAGCCGCCGTGGCTGCATTCACCGTCGACGGTGAACCCTTCGCGGTTGCAGTGCCAGATCCCGATGGTCTGTTCACCGTTCATCGTCTCCTCCTTCACCGTTTTCCGTTCGACCCATCAGACCGAGCATCAGCGGGGGTACTACGTACCCCCCCGCTGTGATGCGCGTCTGATGCGCTTGATGCGCTTGGTGATGCACTTCGCTGACCTGGGGTTTTGCTGCTTGCTGATGCGTTTGATACGCAAACTGATGCACTTGGTGATGCGCTTGGTGATGCGCTTCCTCTTGCACCACCCGATATCGTCCAATATCGTCCCCGTTCGGCGGCCGCGTCGCTTGTACCCCCGCTTGTGCACCTGTGATGCGTTTGATACGCAAACTGATGCGCCAGCGAGCCATATCCTGGAAACGCCCAGGTCAGGACGGGTTTTCGACCCCGTCGACCGCATCTAGCGGTCGCGGCCGCGAGCGACCGTTCGCGGGTCAGAACGGGTCGGGCAGCTCATCTTGATTCCCGTCGTCTCGGGGCTCTCCGGCGACCCGCCATAGCGTCTGGCGGCCAGACTTCACCTTGACGAACCGGTCGTGGTGGCGGGCGAGCTGAGCGCGGATGGACGCCTCCGAAGCGTCGACCTGTGCGGCGATCTCCGACACCGAGAGCGGTTCGTCCGACGCCAACAGCAACGCGGCGATCCGGTCCACCAGCCGGGACGGCCGCTCCTCGAGGTGGGCGAGCGGATGCACCGACTGGGGGTCGACCGGCTGGACCCGGATCTCCTGGAGGCTGTCGTCGTCGCTCGTGAACGTGAACCGGAAACCGAGGTCGTGTTGCGGGGAGACGTTGTTCTTCTTGGACAGGGACAGGACGATGGCGATGTCGTCAGCCGTCTGCGTCTGGCGGATCACCTCCCACTCCAACCTGACCGAATTCGTGTTGAACACCGAGCCGTAGCCGCCGCGTCGGCCCGTCCTCATCTTCTCGTCGGACTTGTGGTCGATGATGAGGGCGGGGACGCCGATCTCCCGGAGCGCAGCGAACATCCGGATGGTGGAGTCCTCGGCGCCACGGTCGCCGGATCCGCCACGTGCCAAAGCGTTGGAGTCGACGACGAGCATGACGACGTGTTCGTCCCGGACCGTGCGTGCCACCGACCGGTAGTTACGGACGAGCGGGAACCGGTGCTGCTGGTAGAGGAGGGTGTCGGGGATCGGCAGCCCGTGCGGTTTGCAGAGGGCACGGAGCCGCTCCGCATGCGTCTCGGCGTCCGCCTCCCAGTCCAGATAGAGGACGGGGCCGGATTCGTCGGGTTTGGCGCCGAGCAGTTTCGCCCTACCGGTGGCGACGGTCCAGGCGACGGTGAGGGCGAGGAGCGATTTGGCGGAGCCGCCGGGGGCGATCAGCCTGGTGTGGCCGGCGGTCTCGACGAGGGGGCGGAGCAGCCAGCGTCGCCGTGTCGGCAGCACGTCGGACAGCGGCACCGACGGTTCACCGGCGTCGAAATCCGAGACGGTGGAGTAGACCGCGGCCCTGATCATCGACCTGAGGGCGGCTTCGGTGTCCTCTGCGAGTCGGGGACAGTCGGCGGCGGCGGCACGGGCGAGCGCCGTGACGGTGCGGGAGCCCCGCAGGTCGAACCGGCCGAACGTCAGCAGCGTCGGTGGCGGCGTCTCGCCCATCCACCGGACCTCCACCCACGCCTCCAGACCGCGGCTGGTCGGGTTGAGATGGTCGAACACGATCCGGACGCCTGCCGGATGCTGCCAGACCGACCGCATCCCGTCCGACAGGATCGGCTCCAAACGGCGGGCCCACTCAGACGTCATCGACAACCCTCCGGTAGATGGCGAACATGCGGGGTGTCGGATGCTCCAAACACACCTCCAGCAGATGTGCCCACGAGTCGAGGCCTTCGAGGCGGGCCCGCAGGTCGAGTCGCCGTTCCTCCTCCAGGTCGAAACCTCGGTGGAGGAGCCGGGTGGTTTCGGCGGTGAGGACCCCGTCGACGGTGGGGAGGAGATCCCAGCGGCCTGCCCGCCACGCAGCTACGACGGATTCAGGGGTGAGCCGTCCGGTCATGGTTTCTCCCAGCATTCGGCGGCGGCCCGTACTTCCAGCATGGTGGTGGCGACGGTTTTGCCGGTGCGGCGTTGCCAGACGGTCCAGCCGGGCCGGGTGCGGAGTTGCCCGTCGGCGATGAGCCGTGTGATGGCGCGGCGGACGGTGTCGGGGGCGAGGTCGAAACGGTCGCATACGTGGTCTACGAGGGCGGCGACCGGCATCCAATATCCGAGGGTTTCAGCGACGTCCATGACGAGAATGGGAGCGGATGGGCGGGACCGTACAGCCATCAACCACCACCCCCGGCAGGACGGCTATAGGGGTATAACCGGTGGCTGGTCAGGCCGATGTATTTGCTGGTAACCCCCGAACCGGTCATGATGTTATTCGTCGGTGTGTTCGGTGGCGGACAGGTGGGCGTCGTCGAGGAGGTTGAGGAGGCGGCAGAGCCGGTCGTGGCCTGCCCTGTCACCGCGCCGGTCCCGGAGGCGGGCCTCCCGGGAGACGGCGTTGTCGGCTGCTGCGACGAGGGTGCGCATCGCCTCGTCGGGGAGGAAGCGGATGGCGGTGTGGAGGAGGTCGAGGAGACCGGCTGCCCACACGTCGTCTCGGTCGATGGCGGCGACGTTACGGCGCAGACGGCTCCGGTAGGTAGTCATCGTGGGATCAGCTCCTGGACGCATTCCCCCACCGCCCACAACAACACCAGCACGGCCAGCCCATACACGGCCCATTCGACCCAGACCGGGCCCCGGTCTGCCAGCCAACACGCCAACGCCGGGACCGCGACGACGACCAGGACCGCCGCCAGTCCGACCAGCACGGTGGCTGCCACGTCAACCATCCGACCCGCCCACGGTGAGTGCTCGACGGCGTGCGGCGGCCACCTTGTGTTCGAGCCGCAGCAGCCGGTCGTAGCCGGCCTTGTCTCCGCCCATCCGCCGTCTGGACCGTTCCGCCGAGATGACCGCCGCCGCCACATCCACCAGCCTGTCCGGCTCACCTGTACCCGAGATGAGGAGGCTGCGGCGCAGCATGTCCACCACACCACGTCCCCACTCGTCGCTGGTCTGGATGTCGGCGAGATATCGGGCGACCAGACTGCGATACCTCATGGGGTCTCCTCGACCTGCCGGATGACGATGTAGTCGCCCTCGGGTAGCCGCTTCGGGGATGTGTCGGCTGGGAGCCGATAGCGACGGTCGAACCTGTCCGCTACCCGCTGAATCAGGTCGGTGACGGTCTCACCGGGTATGGGGTCCATGGCGACGACGATTTCGCGGCCATGATCTCCCAGGTTCTCAACGGTGTGGACCTCAATCACGTACTTCATTGGTGGTCTCCTCGTCCGGTGGCGAACGTGACGGTGAGGGTTTCGACGAGCCGGTCGTCGGCCAACACGCCGCCCTGCTGGAGTGCGTCGAGGACCGCCTTCGCATAGTTGTCGATGTCGCCGCGTACACCCTTCGGCCTGGTGGCAGTGTGCGGGGTGACGACCACTTCGACCCGGTCTGGTTCGACGCCGACCCACACGGCCACCGGATCGGTCCACGTGTACCGGGCGCCATACCGCGCGGCCTGAGCGGCGGTGCTGCGCCAGTCGCGGTAGCGTTGCGAGTGCACCCGCATCGGCCGACCCGTCCGACGGTTGACCGCGGTGATGGCCCGGTCGTAGGGGACAGGCCGGCCGGGCAGCCACAAACGGGTCACATCAACCATCGCCGGCAACCTCGTCACGTGTCAGCCGCAGCTCGACGACCGGGACCGACCGCGTGCCCCGTTCGTAGACGACGATCATCACCTCCGGGACCGGTGTGACGATCTGGCGGACCGCCCAACCGGCCGCCTCCATCTCGTTGATCTCGGCGACGACGCTGCGACGCCACCGACCACGTGAAGTGTCGGTCATTGGGTAGTGGACGGTTTTGGTTTCCATCACGGCGTCTCCTTCCGGACGATCTGCCAGCCCGCCCGGTCGAGTTCGGCGACGAACTCGGCTGCATCACGTGCACCGTCCATCCACGCCTCGACGACATCCTCCAACGGCCGTTCCGGTTGGAGGATCTCCCAGGTCAGGCCCCAGATGGCAAGCCAGCCGGCCACCAGGGCCACCAGGTCCGCCGTGTCGCTGAGACCAGACCACAACGCCTGGTTGAGGGCTTGAGTGATGACGCGGCTGCGCCGCTGCCCGCTGGTGCCGTCGGGTAGCACCCGGATGGTGGTGCCGTCACGGAACACCAGGTCATGGCCGCCCTCAGACTGACCCCGCCGGGTGATGTAGTAGACATCGACACCGGCGACGGTTTTCGACGGGGTTTTGGCTCGTTTCCAGCTCATAGGTGTCCTTGTCCGATGAGTCGGATGCGGCCGGCACCGACCGACACCGTCCAGTCGGCACCAGGCAGCATCTCCGCAGCCTCGGCGGCGATACGATCGAGTTCGTCCGATATCTGGCTGAGCAGCAGGGCCGCCTCGGACGGGTCGCCGGTCCAGCCGGAGGCGCCGAACATGCCGTGCTCGGTGACGGTGATTTCGCAGCGGACGGGCCGCTGCAACGTCTGCTGTCCGGTCACGGATACTCCTCCTGATCGAAGCCTTCGATGGTGAGGGTCTGTTCGGGCCGGCAATGCCACACGTGGGCGTGGGGCTGCTGGTAGGCGACCGCCTCACACACATACATCCGGTCGCCTTTGGACAGGTTGTGCTGCCAGACCGACCTGATCGCCTCCACAGCCGAGCGGGCTTTGACGTCAAGCCAGGTACCGATGATCTGACCACGGGAGTTGCGGACGATGACCGTCCACCGGTGCGGATCCGTCGTGGTGATGCGCTGTGCAGGCCGAGTCATGTCGGGTCTCCTGGTTGGCGGCCTCTGATCGGTTCCTCGTGGCGGCCCAGCACGGTGCGGCAGCGGCGACACCACCACCGGGCCCTGCCGGCGACGAACGTCACGTTTACGGCGTCGTGGACGCAGTAGGTGGAGGCGATGATCTTTTCCTCGGCGCTTAGGGGCAGTAGGTCGAGGCGGGTGGGGCGGACGTGCCTGCCAGACATAAGGTCGCCTCCCGGGTCAGGCGGCGTCGACCGGCAACGTCCCCTCCACCTCGCCGTCGTCGTCGACGAGGACGGCGTCCTCCACCTCCCCGCCGTCGTCGTCGGCGAGTTCGATGTCAGAGACGATGTCGGTAGAGATACCCGGCACCGGCCGCTCGTCCACCGTTTGCACCGCCGCCAACTCCGGCGTCACCGGCAACCACGTGAACAGGCGGCGCACCGCGGTTTTGATCGCCATCGCCACGTAGTCGGTCGTCCACGGTGAATGCTGCGACTTGGCCGACGGCGAGCGCCTGCGGTATGACTCGATATCGTCTCTGGTGAGGACGACGAACACGTGGCCGCCGTCCCGGAACTTCGCCAAGGCGTAGACGTGGGTGAGCTTGTCCGGGTCCTGCCCACCGTCCGCCGTCGGCACATGCTCCAACCGGTCGTCCAACCCGTAGGCGTAGTCGAACCGGTCACCGTCGAACACGGCCCGGCCGACGATCGTGGACACCTGCCCGCTGCGGCGGGCCAGGTCGATCATCCCCTTGTAGCCGACGATGAACTGGATCTCCCGTTTGAACGGCACCAGATAGGCGTGGCCCAACGGTCCGGGTTCGAGACCGAGCTGGGCGGCCAACATGACGGCGCCGAGCAGCGACATCGGGTCGCATTTGAGGAGCTGCGGGTTGCGGCGCACCTCCGTCAGGACGATCCGGGTGAACCGTTCGGCGGTCATGTGCTGCGGCAACGCCAGTTCGATCGCTTTCTGCTGCTGCCGGATCAGATCCAACACCGCCGCCTTCTTCGGGTCGGCCTTGGCGGCCTGCCCCTGTTTGACCTGTTTGGCGACTTCACCCATCTGTCTCCTCCTGCTTCCAGTGGAGTCGGAACACCCTCGTGGTCCGCTCCGACGTGTACTGCTCGGCGATGTCGGGTCGTTCGGCTTTCAGGCGGCGGGTGTCGATGATGCGGCGGGTCTGCGCCCGCCACGACACCGCCCGCACACCATCCACCGTCCCCACCTGCGCCTCCCGCAACCGGTCTTTGATCTGCGCCTCCAACCAGTCCCGACGGCGGGACAGCTCGTCGAGACGGCGCCGCACGTCGGCCAACTCTGCGACCAGCTCACCGTCCACCTCCACCTCGCCGTCGCCGTCGTCGGGCCACACCTGGCCGAGGAGCCGGTTGTCGTCGGCGGCCACCGGCGGCGCCACCCCCGCCTCCACATGGTCGAACCAGAAGCTGCGGGCGGCGTCGATCAACGCGGTCTGGTCTTCGGGGTCGGCGGCGACGGTGTGCACGTCGAGGCGGCGGCCCTGATGCAACACGACGACATGGGCGGTCGACACGCCGAGGACGGCCATCTGCCACTGCACCTGACAGACGTAGTGGGCGGGCGGCCCGTCCGGCCACCCCTTCGACGAATCCAGTTTGACTTCGACGACCGCCTCCACGTCGGCGAGCTCGGTGCTGCCGCGGGGGACGGCGAGACCGTCGACGGTGCACATCATCCACGGCTCATCCACCCGGCGGAACAGCCCGCCCCGATGGATCGTCGAGAGGCCAGAGCGGCGGCCCCATTCGTCCATGACGGCGTCCTCCAGGAGCCGGCCCCACAGCATCGGCTCCGACTCGTCGATGTCGTCCAGAGCGCCGGTTTTGTCGGCCCACACGCCGAACGGGGTGTTCCAGGGGGAGAGGCCGACGACGGCGGCGACGTCGGAGCCGCCGATCCCTTCCCGCCGCAGCTTCAACCACTCGTCACGGCTGTGGTAGGGGACGGGGATGCCGGTGAACGTCATCAGCACGCCTTCATCCGCATCGACATGGCAGCTTCCCGGGCCGCCCACACGTCGGCGGCGGTGACTGTGCCCCGCCGGATCGCCCGCCGATCCGACACCGACGTCCCACCCCACACACCGGCCTCGTCGTAATGACTGGACAGGTTGGAGAGGCACCAGTCGAGACATTCGGCCCGCACCGGACAGGGCAGGCACAGCTCCAACGCCTCCCAAATCGACTCCCCCACCCCGGGAAAGAACACCTCGATGGGGACGCCGGCACACGGAGCCTCGTCCCGCCAACTCACGGCACCCTCTCCGCTGCACGCCAGTCGGCGAGGACCGCCGCCGCACCCTTCGCCATCCCGGCAGCGATATACCGTGCCTGCGACTCCGCATCGGACGTATCCGGCACGAAGAACACGACCTCGACCCGAGCCAACGGCCCCACCTGGGAGACGGTCACGTCCGGGTCGAACAACACCTGCTGCACCGTCACAGAAGCACCTCCTGCGGGGTGTCGGTCGACGCCAACCAGCGGCGAAACGCCGCCACATCGGCCTCGGTCACCGCCCTCGACGCCCCCACCAGCATCAGCGACACCAGCACCGCCGGGCCGGCACGCATCCCCCACCTGACCCCACAGTGCCGCCACCACACCACACCACGGTCCGGCATCACCGTCACCTCCGACGGCTCCAACCGGACCGTCGACCGGCAGACAGGACACGGAGCCAACACCACAGACATCGTCATCCTTCGATGGGCAGCGACACCCGGCCGTGACGGCGGTCGTCGACCCGACGCAGCTCGTCCGCGACCCTGCCCACCAGATCCTCCGGACACCGCATCACGTTGGACACCTTCAACGTCCAGACCGTCTCGACGGTGCCGTCGTCTCCGAAGCGGCGGGTTTCGGACACGACCTCGCCGTGCACCAGCCCGGTCATCCACTCGCCCGGCACCACCTCGTCCACGTCCGACGCCAACTCGACCGCCCCCGACAGCCTCAACCGTTCACCCATCCGACTCCTCCTCCATCCACATCTCGTACAGCAGCCCCCACACCACAGCGACGGCCGGCAGGGTCAGCCAGGCGGCACCCGTCCACATCGCCTGGACGGCCACGACCAGGACGACGGCGGCGGCGACGGGACGCCACATCACCCCACCCCCGCACAGCTGCGGCAGACCAGCCCGGCCGCCGCTCGGACGAACAGCCCCGCCGCCACACCGCACGTCGGACAGACCGCCAGCCCCATGTGGTCGACGGTGACGGCCGCCCCTACAGGGGGCTGGGAGCCCACATCCCGAGAACGGGAGTCGAGTGCCTGCAGGTCTCCCGGACCGTCACCGTCCACCACACCGAACCTCACCGTCCACCCCCGAACAACCACGACCTGACCGGCTCCGCCACATGCGCCACCGGCTCACCCACCGCAGCCTCGAACGCCGCCACATGCCCCGCCATCCACCACCAGCGGGCCCGAGCATCCGGCCACAGCTCCGCATCCGGCGACGGGAGACTGTCAGCGATCGCCTCCAACACGTCCGCCCGGCCGGCCGCCCTCCCGGCCCGAAACACCAACCAGAACCCGGCGGCAGCCACCACAGCGGACACGGCCACCTGGACCAGCTCACCCACGGAAGACCACCTCCCGGCCGGCCGGTGGGCCGCCACCCCAATGCGCCGCCGCCCACTCCCAACAGGCCACACACAGCCGCACCCCTGCCAGGCGGCGGGCCGCCGTCGGCCAGCCACACCATGCACATGGTTCGGCGGGGTCGGGCACCGTCGCCCCCCGGACGGACGACGGAACGCCGCACGGCTGGGAGGGGGAATCGGCGATGCGACGTTGCGGATGCCCGACCCCACCGAAACTCACGATGCCTCCCGCTCCGCAGCGGCCGCCTGGCGATGCCACTCGGCGATCGTCTGCTTCGACACGTTCGCCACCCCGTCGGTGACCTCGGCGAGACGGCGGGAGATCCACGCATACGACCGGTGATCGTCCACCTGGTCGAGGATCCAGCCGTCGAGGGTGATACCGAGATCCCGCCTCAGGAGACGGTCGATGGTGGCCTTGAGACCCCGGTCGTGGCTCGAGATGTTTCCCATGACGGCAGAAACTTACCGTATCGGGAAGTTCTCGTCAAGTACTTTCCCTCCGGCATTGACAAGAAGTTATCCACAACGGTAAGTTGTTGACACAGGCGGCACGGGAGGAGCAATGAAGGAACACACACCAGCCAAAGCGATCAAAGCCGGCAGAGCCCTCGCAGGACAGACCCAGGCAGACCTCGCCCGCGCCCTCGAAGAGGCCACCGGCGAGCACTGGACCAGCATCATGGTGACGAAGCTGGAGCGGGGCGACCGCAAACTCACGGTCGATCTGCTGTTGACGATCGCGCAGATCCAAGAGCTGCCGATCGAGTTCTACCTGTACGGTCCGGCTGCTACCGTCACCAACCGCGGCCCAGATCGCGCTAATCCGGGTTCTCTCGATCCGGCCGCCGCCGCCGTTAGCGTCGCCGCCTAAAGCTCCGACCCTCCGATGCCGATACATATCGGTGGAGTGGGAGACGCGTTCGCACGGCATCTCGTCGGGCTGGGGCTGGCAGACAGCACCATCCGCAACTACACGGCGAAGGTCGCCGCAGCCGCCGCATGGCTCGCCGAACACCGCGGCGTCGACCTCCACACCGCCGGCGCCGACGACATCCGCGCCTACAGCCGCACCACCCCCAACACGGCGTCCACCCGGCGGCAGCTGCGGGTCGCCCTCTCCCACTGGTGGCAGTGGACCGGCAGACACGACCCGCCCGTCGGCGCCGTCCGCGTCCCACCCAAACGCCGAGGCGTCTGCCGCGCCCTCGAACCGGACGAAGCCCGCGCCGTCGTCAAAACCGCCCTCGGCTGGCGACCCGAAGGGCTCGCCGTTCTCTGCGGCCTCTACCTCGCCCTACGCGCCTCCGAAATCGCCGGCCTGCGTTGGGACCAGTTCGCCCCCGACCTCACCTGGGTCACCATCACCGGCAAACGGGACGTCACCGCCGACCTGCCCGTCCACCCCATCCTCGCCGGCGAGCTCGCCGAGGCGCAGACCGCCTGGCGGTGGCTGTTCCCCGGCTCCCGCGGCCGAGCCCACGTCCACCCCGGCACCATCTGGACCTGGTCGGTGCGGGTCTGCCAGGCCGCCGGCGTCGGCCATGTGGAGCCGCACCGGCTGCGGCACACGGCGTTGGCGACCGCCAACGACCGGCTCGGCGACCTCCGCGCCGTGAGCCTCTTCGCCCGCCACGCCAGGGTGGAGACGACCATGATCTACACCCGCACCACCGCCCGCAAACTCCAAGCCGTCGTCGAATCGCTCGACTACATGACGTGACCGCCGATAGGATCAGGTCATGGTGGATCCTCGAGATCGTCCCTGGTGGGTGACGGTGCTGTGGTGGGTGGCGGCGGTTGTGATGCTGCTGGCGATGGCAGCGGCGGTCGTGTGGGACCAGCTGCGCATCTGGCTCGGCTGACCGGCTGTACTTGAGGTCGACGCGACTGGCCCCCGCCAGAGCGGGGGCCGCCTTGCAGGTCCGGGCCTGCGCAGGTGGCTCCTGACCTTAGTACGGGTTCGAGACCGCGAAAACTTTCCTCCCGGATTCTGTTCGCAGGGCTTGACAGATACGGCCCTATCCGTCATACTGTTAGTAGACGCTGACAGATAAAGAGGAGCGAGCAGATGACCACCAGCACTACCACCGTCACCGTCGAAGTCGTCAAGGGCCGCAACTTCTCGAAGGGCGTGAAGTACGCCAAGCGGTTCGGCGGCCGCTTCGACTCCGCCACCAAGACCTGGCAGATCCCCGCCGACAAGCTGCCCCCCACCAAGGCTCTCGCCGTCTACGGGCTGCGGCTCGTGGCCGGCGGCGGATGCGGCCTGTGGACTGACGACCAGGGCTGCCCCCTCCACGGCGAAGCCTGCGCAGAGGGGAAGGTCTGATGGCCACCGTCCTCATCATCAGCCCCGTCGACGACGTCTCATATCGGGACGTCGTCGACGGCTTGGCGCCTCCGGACTGCGGGACGGTGGAGCAGCGCCGCAGCGTCGCCAGGACAGCAGCAGCCGCCCACGCCGACCTCGTCGCCGAACGGTGCAGGCAGGCGCCAGATGCGCCGTGGGACGAAGTGCAGATCATGGAACCCCACGAGGTGGCGACATGGCGGAGCCTCCACCCCCGCGACATCGTGCTGCAGGGAGGAGACCTCGACGGCTACTGGTCCGACTGGCTGGACGCAGCCGCCGACGACGCCTGGCAGGACGTCGACATCCAAGCAGCCCTCGACGAGGCCGGTATCCGCCGGTATGCGAGCATCGACGCTCTGGCCCGGGACGTCGCCGCCGAATACCGCTGCGAGGTCGGGGAGCGGCTGGTGTCGATGGCCGCCGACTATGCGATGCGCCGCTGGCAAGGGTGGACACCCGACTGGGATGTCCTGCAGCGTCTCCGCGGCGACCTCGAGGTCGTGTCCCGGCTGGTGACGGCGGAGATGATCGCCGACCGGGCCGGGGTGACGACCAACACGGTGCATGTGTGGAGGCGCCGACATCAGGGGTTTCCGCCACCGTTGGCCGAGTTGGGGCAACTGTTGGTGTGGCGGTGGGAGGATGTGGAGCCGTGGCTGGCGGTGGAGCGTCGGCCCGGCCGGCCCCGCAGAGGCGGGTAGGGGCGGTCTGGACGCGGAGAGACCCCCGGCCAGCACCGGCCGGGGGTCTCTGCTGCCCTGGAGGAGACGGGCGGAGGGTCAGTAGGTGGGTGGCTTGTCGGCGAGACCGACCGACAGGATCCTGTTCACCCACGGCCACCGTCTACCGGCTTCGTTGAGGAGGCCGGCGACGACGCCGACGAGGAGGGCGAAGGCGGCCGCCTCGAGGGCCGTCCGGTCGACCTGCACCCCTTGGGCGGCGATCCAGTCCAACACGGGTGTCGCCCATGTCAGCAGGGCGGCGACGATCACCTGGATGATGGTTTTGATGGCGGAGATGGCTACGTCTCGGACGGTCATGTTTGCTCCTTGGTCGATGATGGTTGCGTCGTGGTGGGGGACGAGGTGGGAGGTGCCGCAGATGCGGCAGGTGAGCCAGAGGGCGACGACGACACCGGCTTGGAGGATGGGGTCGGCGTCTGCGGTGTCGGAGGGGCAGCCTGGGCGGGGACAGACCGCGGCGGCCGTCCACGTCATATGCGGTCGACGCCGTCGGGACAGTGGACGGGGATCGTCGCCGGGTCGACGAGGAGGTGCACGGCCTGGCAGGTGCAGCGGAGCCACCAGGAGACGGTGACGCCGTCGCCGTCGGTGGAGCGATGTCTGGCGGTCATCTCATTCCGGCGAGGACGACGAGGCCGATGACGACGATGGCGAGGAGACACCACATCAGACCGGCACCCCTCCGATGTCGTCCGGCGGCGGGGTTCGGTGGTCGAGGGCGATGGTCTCGAGGGTGCGTTGGATGTCGGAGATGGCCTGCTCCATCCGGACGATCCGGTCATGCAGGCTGTGGCCGTCGTTGGGTCGGAACTGGGCGGCGATCTCCACCAATATCGGGGTGGCGTCGGACAGGCGGGCGAGGGGTACGACGATCCGCCACCAGACGACGGACATGGCGGCCATGCCGGAGACGACGCCGATGGCGACCTGCAGCCACATCGGCATCAGCCGCCTCCCGCAGCCGCCCTCAACCCGGCGACGATCCGGGAGAGGATCGACTGGTGTTCGTCGACGCGGGCGGAGAGGGTGGTCCAGTCGCCGGTCGTGTCCGCTCTGCGGACGGCGGCGAGGATCCGGTCGGCTTCGCCGGGACCAATGCCGACACCGGTCGCCGGCGCGGCGTGGGTGCGGATCGCCTTCTCAAACACGTCCGACCAGGCACCCCATTCGTCGCCCCGGTCGGGACCGAACGGCAACGTCGGGTCCAAGCGGAGGAGTTGCCGTTTCCACCACTCCACCTTCCAGGCCTTGGCTCTGGTGTCGGGGTCGTCACGTAGGACGAACATGGCGTCTCCTTGGTCGTCGATGAGGACGGCTGCACGGGCCCGGATGTCGTCGAGGGACGGCAACCCGGCCGACCGGATGTCCGGCTTGCGGGGCGTCCACCGGCGATGGTCGATCACCTGGCCGGCGGTGAGGCCGTAGTGGATGCAGAGGGCGGCGACGGTGCGGCACAAAGCGTCCACCTGGACGTCGGGGGCGGTCTCGGGTGGCCGATGGTTGACGGCGACGCCGACGAGCCACTGGTTGCCGGACACGGCCGACGTGGCGGCGTCCCGGTCGGCCCGGCCTGTGCGCAGGTCGTCGAGGACTTGGGGGTCGCCTCGTCCCGCATGCCAGGCGACCCGCTGCGACAGCAGCCAGCAGCGGCCGTCCCGGTCGACGACGACGTGGTAGATGACGGCGCCGTACCGGTTGCGGCGGGTGTAGTAGTCGGCGCCGGGCCATGACGAGATGGCGTCCCAGTGGAGGACGACACCGAGGGTGTCCTGCCGGTCACCGGAGGCGGTGCGGGTCTCCCACCCGTCCGCCTCCACGACATCAACATCGAAAGCACGGAGCAGGTCGGCGAGGCTCATACCGGTCATCGTGTCACCATCCCCCTACGTGAAGCATCTCGCCTGTGGATATGCGGCAGCGAACCGCTCGTAGAGATCAGGCCAGCCGGCTTTCAGGACCGCCAGCTGTCCGTATCCGAGCGCGGTCTCGCATGCGAACGGGCCGACGCGACGCTGGTCGAGCGGCACGCCGATCTCGGCCAGCCGGTCATATGCCCGGTTGTAGTCGAGGCCCCTCGACAGGATGAATGCCCATACGTCACGCACCGACCATGATGCGAGGGGATACACCTGCCATACTTGCCTGGTTTCGGCTCGGAACAGCGGCCCGTAGGTTCGGATATGGATCCGCCTGTATGCGTTCTCGTCGGCCCGGATGCCGATCGCCGCCCCGTCGTAGCCATTGTTCCGAGCCCACGTGATCAGTGCTCCATCTGCGTCGGCGTCCACCCACTCCGCCCCTGCAGGCCGGTCCTTCTCCCATGACGTGAACCAGTCGGTATGTCGGGTCTGTCCGGCGACCCGGATGAGGCCATCGACGCGGTCGATGTAGTCGAGGGTCTCTGGCAGGTGCCATTCGTCGTCGGACCAGACGACGTCGATGTGTCTGGCGACGTCACTGACGAGGCCGAGGAGGGCCGTCGAATCCTTGCCTCCCGAGAAGGCCACGTATGGCCGTTCCGTCCGGTCGAGGAAGTCGGACAGCAGTTGGCGTGCCATCTCGACGCGACGGCCGAAAGGCCGCGTCTTGGCGTGAGCGAGCAGCCCGGCCTTCTCGATCGGTTTCAAGGGCGCCGCACCTCGGTATGCCACGGCGCATACCAGTACGGCGGTGTCCAGCCGCCGTACGTGAGCCGCCCATCCGGGATACGACCTCGGTCATGCCAGTAGGCGATCGGGGTGGTCCGCTCCATGACGGCGGCACCGACGATCTCTTCGACGGGTTCGTCGATTGGTTCGACCAGCCAGCGGACGACCCGGCCGAAACCCTGCGACGGCTTCTTCCCGATGTGTGTGACGACGTCCAGCAGCCGTTCGATTTCGGTATGGATGCCGACGACGACCGCACGGAGCTCCGGGACACGGACTGTCGGCATTGGGATCCGGTACTCCTTCCATCTACCGGACCGCATGTTGGCGTTGCGTTTGCTCGACCATTCAGCTTCGGCAGTCGGGTAGCGCTTGTGCCAGTACTCTTTGTCACGGAGCGTCTGACCTTGCGGCAGCAGATCCGACGCGGCCCATAGGGGGAGACCGTCACGGCTGACCCATGCGAGATGAACCGGCAGGGGGAATACCGCGGCGCTATCGTCCGGAAATCGCAGCGGATACGGGAATGTGTTCGCCACGGCCCAGACCAACACGCCGTCCAGGTGGATACGGCCGTCTGGCTCCGCTGGAACATACGGTGTGCCGAGCACCGCACGGACGAGTAAAGGACGCATGTCCGCGCCCTGCCATGCATCGTGCAGCGCTTCCAGCGTCTCACCGCGTCGCCTTGCCCTTGCGGGCACATACGGCATCCGGCGGGTCTCTAAGGTCCGCATACCGCCTTTCCGCTCCCCAACGTCCCGTCGAGCAGGCCAGCCCGCATCGACTCGACGTTGCTATCGATGTGGGCCAGATAGACGTCGGGGTCAGGCAGGTTCGGCTGTTGCACGGCCATACGGCCTCGACCCTGCCGGGCCTGACCACCAAAGTAGCCGTCCCACTGGTCGACGGCTACAGCGACGGCTGCTTCCGCCGCAGGTGATGTCGCCCCCTCCAGGGTCACTTCGACGAAGAACCGCGCTCCAGCTGCCAGCACCTCGTACTCGTAGAGCATCTGGTTCCCGTCGGAATCCGAACCGGTCCCTCGGGTGCGTACCTCCTCGGACAGGAGGTCGAACACTGAGACCTGTTCTGCGTCGTCGACGAGTTCGGGTGCGACGTGATGGAGCGCCCCGACGAACTCCCGTGTGACCGGCCAGGCAGCGACCCGGAGGCGGCTCCGTGGCAGGATGAAGGTGTCGACGGCGCCGCCGAGCAGCTCCAACGTGGGGTACAGCTCGCGGATGCGGTGGGCGACCTCGATCTCGTCAGACGGGCTCTTTGACCCTGCGGCCATATTCCCGCCGGAGAACAGCAGGTTGGTGACCGCTTGCGGCAGCGACCCCTTGGCGACAGCGAGCACCGCCAGCAGATGCAGTGCCAATGGGATCCGGAAGACCACAGTGCGGAGGGCGTTCTCGGAGATGTCCGGCACCCTGACAGGTACACCGTCGATCAACATCGCCGACCGCATGAACAGCCGGATGTTCGTCACGTTATCGATGCCCGTGAGGGTGTCGCTGTGAGTCACCGGCTCAATGGCTTCCAGCATGAACGTGTATCTCTTAGGTTTCATCGAGAGGCAGCTCCTTCTCCTCGCCGGCGCGTCCGCTCTTCCGGGCGGCCTTGTCGTCGTCATGCCAGGCCCGGGCCAGCATGACGATGCTCGGTGCGTCCTCGACGAGCGCCCTGAGCACCGCCGCCTCGTCGTCGGCCTCCAGCATCGGCAGCACCACTTGGTCGGCATGCTTCGGCGGCGTCGGCCACTGCATCCTTGTGAGTAGACGCGCCCAGAACTGAAACAGCGTGCGGCTTTGGGCCGCGGCGATCCGCACCCGGCCTTCGAGTGCGGCGTAGCGGCCCGGACCCGACAACAGCCCCACCCCGTCGTAGGTGTTATAGAAGTCGAGGCCGCTCTTGATCAGTTTGACTGCGTGCCGCTGCGGCCCGCTCAACGCTTCGAGTAGCTCCACCTTTTTCCTCCTTCCGTAATCCGGCGACGACCAGCGCCGGCACGAACTCGTCGATGTCCCTCAGCGACGCCAACATGCGCTCGAGGCTGATTCCGTCCGTTCCGAGCTGTCGCATCAGCTTGTAGTTGCGCCACAGGCCGCGGTAGATGTCCGCCTTGGTGAATCCCAGCCGGAGCGCACAGATGATCGAACGGGCGATGCGTTCGACCGTTGCGAGATCAAGGTATCTGAACTCGGAGACGTCGTACTCGGGCGCATGCACGTATAGCCCGAAGGAACCTAAGGTGACGGCTTTCGCTCTCGGCCACAGCCTCGGTTTGACGTCTGTGGTTAGGATCCCGGCGGCGGGGAGCCCTGCATTCATCTCGACAACGTCCCGGACCACACGCAGCCACGCAGGTCTCGTGTCCGTCTCTGACTCGAGCGATATGACCGGCCAGTACAGCCGTTCGCCCACGACCAACAGGTTGCCTGGCCGTGCCCTGCCCATGCCGAATAGGTAGGCGCATGGTGCGCAGACATGGGTGCCGTGTCGTAGGAAGTCTCCGTGTTGCGAGAACGTGGGGCCGACGATCGTCTCGTGAGGTACACCCGCTTCGATGCTTTGGCCACAGGTTGCGCAGCAACCATCGATCTGTTCGAGGGTCCATTTCGGCTCGGGCTCACCCAACGCTCGCCACACCATCGAGGAGATCGTCCCGCGCGCTCCGTCGACGGAGAGGCCCCTCAGCGTGTCAGAGAGCCGACGCACGAGGGTTTGCTTCCCAGAGTCGGGCGACGGGGGCGAGGTATCCGTGGGCGGTCATGTGGGCGGCCCAGAGCCGGAAAGGGGTGCGGGTGGCCTGGTAGGGGGCGAGCCGTCGGCGAAGCGTCGGAACAGTTGCCGGGCGGCGACGGAGTGCGGATCCCAGCAGTCGGCGGGGACCGGTTCGCCGCGGCGAGCAGCCTCGAGGTCGGCATGGCCGCGGGGTGTGACGGCGCGGAGTCCGTACCGTTGCCGGTCGATCCTGTCTGCGATGATCTCGCCGTAGCATCGTGCCCACCTCCTGATCAGTTCGTCTGGGTCTGTGACGTCGCCGTTGTCGAGCTGGTCGGCGATCTGGCAGAGGTCGTCGCCCAGATCGTGGCGGCGGTTGGGTCGGCAGTGATGTTCGGCCAGTTCCCTCACCGCCGACGCGGTGAGGTGGTAGACGGCGGTGAGGTCGGAGACGGTGCCGTCTGCGTGGAGGACGGCGGGGCCGGTCCAGCGGATGAGATAGCCGCCCATCCCGTCGGGCTGCCAACGGTCGATCGTGATGGTCATCTCAGCCCCACCACGAACGACTGGAGGCGGACCTGGTTGTCGTTGAGCGTGCCGAGATTCACGTTGGTCCACCCATAGACGGAGATCGTCGACCCCGGTGCCACAAACGTCTCCTGGTGCACCCTGAACGTGACGCTGGTGGAATCGGGTTCATGGATCGTCTGGCTGTTGGCGTCGGTCGGGGCCGATCCGTCGGTTGTGATGCCGAGCTGCATGTTCCGTTTGGTGCCGGTCGCCGAGAGTGACCCCTGGAAACGGAGGATTGCCCAGAGATTCGCGGTTCCGACCCAGCTTGGGATGGTGTGGGTGTTGGTGACGTAGTTCCGCCAGGTCGTGTCGATGGCCACGTTGTTTGCGTCCGCCAGCTGCATGTCCGTCCACACCGGGTCGGACATCTCGGTGACGGTGACCGCCTGCGACGCGATGTTGGGGGTGGTGACCGGGGTCGTCCACGTCCGGTCCGGCACCGCCGGCGACTCCCTCGAGATGATCCGTTTGGACGGTGCGCCGACTTTGAGCCGGGCCTGCCCGGTCTCCCACCGCACGTAGGGGGTGAGGTCGATGTAGTTGCCGTCGGCGTCGCGGTAGTAGACGCCCATCCCTTCCCGGACCGGCCAGCGGATCTCCCACACCCGCAACACGAGCGGCGACAGCAGCTCGCCCCGATGGGTGGTCTGCTGGGAGGTGTCGACCACCCTGCCCTCGGGGAACCATGCCCAGATGTTGTCGCCGGGTTGGACGAGGCTGCGGATCCGAGGATGGTCCGTGGCCGCTGTCACCACACCGGAGACGTTGGCGAACCGGTTCAGCTGCGCCTGAGCCACCACACTCGCTTCGCCCGATTCGGTGATCGGACTCGACACGGGCCTCTTGCGGACCAACGGGTTGCCCTGCGGATCCTTGTAGGGGTTGGTGGCGACGTCGGCGGTGCCGACCACGATCGTCTCGGTCTGCTGACCCTCGCCGAACAGCACCACCCTGCTGGTCCAGTCGTCGGCGTCCCACTCCACGTCCAGCACCGTCGCCGGCAGGCCGTCGGTCACCGGATCCTCCCCGGCCCGGTCGAACAACACCACCGTGGGCGTGACGTTGAACAGGGCCGATTCGGGGCCGGCGTCGACCGTGAAATCCGGGTTCACCCGATACGACGCCGAGTAGTAGTCGACGATGTAGTCGAGGACCTGCCGGCGGTTGAGGTAGCGGACGTAGATGGTGCGGTCGCCGGACGACGGCGGGGCGACATTGGTGACCGTCCCCGGCTGCAGCGGCGACGGGGTGCCGTTGATCGTGCCGAGGAGGCCGTTGATCCAGTCGGCGAACGTCCACGACGCCGTCGGCCGCCACGGCGTCTCGATGATGTCGCCCTTGCCGTCCTGATCGCCGAGATGGATCAGCGGCCCATAGCCTGCGAGCCGCACCGACAGGTCGAGGCGGCGGGCGGGCCGGTAGACGACACCGGTGTACCGGGCCGCCGCGAGCATCCCCGAGTCGCCGAGTGCGGCCGGGTCGACGGGGGAGTCGGTGATGACGACGTGGCCGAACTCGACCAGCTGGGTGACGACGTCCGACGGGGTGTCGTCGGAGAGGCGCAGGTCGAAGCGCCCGTGGCCGCGGTACCGTTCCGTGATCATCGCCGCACCGGGACGACCCGTTCGGATACGTAGCCGAGGTATTGGAGGCACAGATCGTCGGCAGAGTTCCCGAACGTCGCCGCGTCCCGCACCGTGCCGATGAATGCCGACAGCGTCTTCCGGGCGCTGGACACCGACAGCCCACCCTGGGTGGTGTCGAACGTCACCGACTCGCCCGAACCGGCGATGTAGCGTTGCCCGTCGGCGTCGTCCGCCGACGCCTGCACCGCCACCGCCGACGTCGCCCCGGATGGGGTCACCGTCGTACCCGCCTCAGCCGACTGCCTGCGGATCTCCAAGGTCGTCGCCACATGGAACGCCATGACCACCTCGACGTACCGGGAGCCGCGCCGCAGCGACAGGTCGACTGTCATCCGCCCGGCGTTCGGCGATCGCGTGTAGGTCAGTCTGATCGCGCAGGCCTCGGCGTCATTCCGCAAGATGTCGATCGCGCTCCAAGTGCCGACGGCCGTGCCAGACCACTCCAAAACCCACGTCTTTGCCGACGACCACGACGACCCTGTCCAGGTCTCGATGTCGAGTCTGCCCGGGTTCGTCGGGTTCGGTGTGACCCGGAGCAGGCCGTTCGACAGCTCCCAGTCGGTCGGCGAGTTCGGACAGGCCAGCCCCGCCCGGACATAGCCGCCCACTTTGATCGTCGCCGCCGCCCGGTAGTAGGCGGCCGGGGAAATCCCCCACTTCGGGTCGACGGTCGTGTCGATGTCCAGCCACGACTTGACCTGTGCGCCGTCTGCGGTGTCCCGCCACACGTACGACGGCGCACCAGGCACGTCGTAGGCGTAGAACCCGAGCGGGACTGCATGCCACGGTTGCGCCTCCGCCAGATCGATACCCTGCACGTTCGACCGCACAGCCCCGGTGATCACCGACTGCATCTCCACGTCCGCCTCCGACCCGACCCGCTGCAGGCGGATGCTGTAGGGGGCGAAACCGCGGTCGTTGAGGGACTGGACATCGACGTCGGCAGCCAGCAGCCGGTAGTAGCCGTCGATGCGGGAGTCGCCCGTCCACGTCACCGGCACGAACCGGCCATGCTCGACGGTGGCGGCCAGCTCGTCCCGCAACGCCAACGTGTCCGCCAGCGATGCGGCGACCAGGTCACCGCGGAGCTGCAGCTCCCGGCCACGACCTGCCCGCACCCGCACCACCATCCGGTCCGGGTCGTCGACCGACACCGGGTCAAGGCCGACACGGCCCACGGTGAGGACGGCCATCAGCCGAGACCCCGTTCACGGTCGACGAGGGCGGTGGCGATCGTCTCCGAATCGAGGGTGACGTTGACGACGATCGGCTCGACCTGGTCGACGGTGGGCGGGTCGGCGACGATGCGGCCTGCCCGCAGATCCGACCACACTTCGGGGCCGCGTTCCCCGACGATGTAGGTGGAGCGGGCGAAGGTGGGGCCGCCGTGGGCCCGCACTCCGGACACACCACCTGGCCGGCCCCCGGTGCGGGCACCGATCCCCGCATACACACCCTTTTCACCGAGAGCCTTCAATCGGAGGATCTCGTCGCGGAGCTCCCGGGCGTCGCGTACGAACTTGGCGAACGGGCCTTCCCCCTCGATCATCTTCTCGGCGAGCTCCTTCATCACGTCCGGGATCGTCTGCACTTCGTCCCGTAGACGTTTGAGCTCCTCCTTCGCCTTCCTGGACGCCTCCTCCTGCGCCTCGGCCGCTTCCGCCGCACGGCGCATTGCGTCGGCAGCCAGCTCCGCCTCGGACGGCATCCCGGAGAACTCGTCCGCCAACTCGGCCCACTCCTCCTGCGCCGCATCGACACGGTCCAGCTGCTCCCGCAGCGTCTCGTTCATGTCGGCCTGCACGTCCCGGAGATCCCCGTAGATCGGGATCGAGTCCAACACGGCATCGGTCAGACCGGACCAGAATCCTTTCGTGTCGTCGGCGACCAGACCGGTCTCCTCCATCGCCTCCCCGACCAGCTGGAGCGATTCGCCCCACATGCCGGCGTCCTCGATGACGGGTTCGATCGCCTCCTTCACGACTTTGGCGAGCGCCTGCTCCATGTCCTTCGCCTGCGCCGTCAGCTCCTTCTGCTTCCGCAACGCCGAATCCCCCGCCTCGGTGTAGGCGTCGAGGGCGTCCCGTGACCGTTCCAGGATGAGCTCGAGGGTGGCCTGCGCCTTCGCCTGCTCCAACGCCGCCCCCGTCAGCCCGTCCTGACCCTTCTCCAGCAGACGCTGTTTGACGTCCGCCTCCGAGATCTTCACGCCCAGCTCCTTGAGGCCTTCCCGTTCCCCGAGGATGGCCTTGCGGAGCCGGTCGGCCGCATCCGCGGCGGAGATCGACCCGCCGGTCCACTCCGACAACGCGTTCGACGTCTCGAGGATCGTCTGGGTCATGTCGAACGCCTGCTGACGGGTGAACCCGAGGGGGACGAGCAGGTCCTGGGTGGCGGCCGCCATCTCCAACAAGTCGGTCTTGGCGACGCCGAACGCTTCGTTGTTCCGGTCGGCCCATTCCTCCGCCTCCCGCGCCAGACTACCGAAGACGGTTGCGGCCCGCCGCTCTGTCGACTCGGCCTTCACCGCCAGCTCGTTCATCTGCCCCACGAACGCCAGCACGGCGGAGCCGGCCACCGCAGACATGGCGAACTGGACACCGGTGGCGAAATCGGAGAACGACCGGCCGGTCTTGGTGATCCGCCCCTCCACCCGACGGAGACCACCCTCCAGCTGACGGTCGTCGACGACGAACTCGAGCTCGACGGTGCGTTTACGGCTGCGGTTCGCCATGCGGCACCTCCGAGATCAGCTTCGAGGCGACCAGGTAGTCGACGAGGAGACGGTGCTCCCGGACTGTCAGATCCCAATAGGCGGCCGGGGTGATCTGCGGGTACTGGTGGAGGATCGGCGGCATGGTGTCCCACCACCAGGTGTCGTCGTCGACGACGTCGGCGGCTTCGGCGAGGGTGAGGTCGGCGATGGGGATGCGGGCGTGGCCGTCCATCACAGTGCGTCACGCAACGCCTGGTCGAGGGCCCGGTCCAGGGCGGCGACGACTCGTCCCGACTCGACCCACTCGTTGAGGGTGGCGGCGGCGACGTAGCCTTGCCCGAAGTTGGCGCGGGCGCCGGTGTACCGGTTGCCGACCCATCCTGGGAACACCCGCCGCTGCATGTCCCGCTGCAGGACCCTGCGGCCGAACACGTGGTGGACGATCGCGCCGAACTCGAGACCGCGGACGACCGGGTTGGAGCCGAGCAGAGCGATCGTCGCTTTCGTCTGCCGGGCCCGTGGCCGCACCCCTTTGGCGCCTTTCCGGCCGAGCGCGCCATACCGTGACGTCATCCGCTGGGCGATCTCGTCGGCTGCTTCCGACGCCACCTGTTTGAGGGCCTTCTGGGTGCGTTTCCCCAGCGACCGGTCGATCCGTTTTAGGGTGCGGTTGAAGTCCCGCAGCCCTCTGACCCGCAGCGTCTGCGACATCAGGGGGTGGTGTCGTCGGTGCGGTAGACGACGGTGATCGCCGACGCCGGACCAGACCCGGAATCGACGGCGACGAACGGGAGCGGCTGGTCCAGCTCGTCCGGCCCGGACACGTTCGGGGTCTCCCCGTCGAACCGGACGTTCATCGTGACCTTCGTCTCGTAGTTGAAGCCGGCTTCGATCTGCGACCCTTGGAACAGCAGCTCCAGGCTGGCTTCGGTGCCGGTGACGAACCGGTTGTAGGCGGTGAGGTCGGGGAAGAACGCGACGATGCGGCCGCCGTAGCGGCGCATGTCCGCCTCCACCGGCTCCCGGATGAGACCGGACCCGAGCCGGTGCCGGTCGGCGGCCAGCATGTTGTCGCCGGTGATCTCCACCTCCCGGACGTCCACCGTCGACGACGCGATGGACAGAGACCCTTCGACGAAGGTCATCAGCTCGTCGCCGGACGCGTAGGAGGCGGAGGCGAGGGAGGTGGCGGTGTCCTCGTCCTCCCCGACGACACCGAGACGCAGCAGCCCGATCTCGCCGACCGACGCCCGCAGCGCCCAGGTGGCGATCTTGCAGCCGTGATACGTGAACGGGCGCACGGTGCCGCCGACGTCGGGACGGCCCACCTGCACCGTCAAACCGACCGGCAGATCACCCGGTGTCGCCGTATGGTCCCGGGTGTTGGTGGCACCGGACGGAGTGGTCGTGGCGATCGACCCCAACATGTGCTTCCACAACAACCCCTGCGACTTCGAGTTGACTTCGAGTTCGATGTCGCCGGAGACGGACCGGCGGCCGGTCCGCCACCGGTCCGACCGGAGCACACGGGTGCCGGCCCGCAGACCCCGCGACTCGAGACGCTCCAGGTCGAGCTTCAACGATTCGGAGACGAACTCGAAGAAGCGATTGGGGGTGACGGGGGTGCCGTAGGTGGTTTCTTCGCCGACGCCGAGCTGGGCGGCGACTCCGGTCCTCAACGGTGACATCGGTCAGTCCTCCCCGCCGGACTTGGTCCGGCTCTTGACTTGCTGCCAGCAGTCCTGCAGGCAGAGCGCTTCGGCGACGTCGTCGTCGACGTCGACGGTGCCGCCACGTTCGACGGTCTGGCCGGTGGCGGCGATCTCCACCACACTGTGCGGCCCGACGTATCGGATCTTCATCGCATCCTCCTCATGGGCTGGTTCGGGCGGTGTAGCTGACGGTGAAGGAGATGACGCAGGCTCGGGCTTGGGTAGTGCCGACGGCGGTGGGGAACTGGGCCATCTCACGGCCTGCGATCTGCGCCTGGACGGTCTGGTCGGTGACGTCGGGCGGGTCGGTGCGGAGCTGGGCGTCGACGATCCCGACGATGGCGACGGCCCGGTCCCGGGCAGCTTTCGCCTGGGCGGCGCCGCCGCCGGGCCGCACCACCCGCACCTCACAGACGACGTCCACCTGCTGGTCGTATCGGTTGCGGCCGACCGCCGCCGGCTCCTGACTGTCGGTGACGGTGGAGCCGAGGATGATCTGGTCGGTGGCGGCGAATTCGAGGCCGGGCCAGTAGGTGAGGACGTCGACGGTCGGTGACGTCAACGCCGCCAACGCGCTGTTGCCGTCCAGTTTCGCTTTGAGGCCGTCGAGGAACGCGGCGGCGGTCCAGTCGGCCATGTCAGGCGATCCCCAGGTTGACGGTCTGCGCCTTCAACCATTCCCACACGGACGGCGGGTAGGCGAGGGTCCGGTCGAACCGGAAGGAGCCGTCGTCGTTGGAGAACGTCTGCGTCCATGCCGACATGTCGCCGGGGACGTTCGCCAACGCCATCTCCAACGCCCTCGCGGCGGCTTCGGTGGGGGCGGGCAGGCCGTACACGTATTCGACGACGACGTTCAGCGGGTTCGACGAGGTGCCTCGGGTCCACAGCCCGTCGGTGCGGCGCAACAGCCCGCCGTCCACCACGACGTTGGAGGCGGCGACGGCGGTTCCGGAGACGGTGACGGACAGGACTTTGCCGATGTCGAGTCGGCGGCCGGGCCGGTCCAGCGGTGTCCCGTCCCACAGGCGGACGTCGCCGTCGACGACCGGCAGGTCGTAGCGGCCGGTCCCGGACATGCGGATCCGACAGTACCGGCGGACGAAACTGCGGCCGGTTTTCCGTTCGAACTGGTCGACGATCCGGCTGCGTAGGTCGGCGATCCAGGCGTCCGGGTAGAGGGTGGTGTCGGCGAGGGGTGTCTGCCCGCCTGACACCTGGGCGCTGCGGGCGGCCGCTTCGGTGAACAGCAGGTCACCGACGATCTCGTATCGGCGGACGAACGTCACCGCGTCCCCGGACATGGTGCCCGTCCACGTCGCCGTCAACACGTTCGGATCCGGCTGGCCCGGCAACGTCGCCCGGTAGATGCCGGTGGTGCCAGCCGGTTTCGTCACGGATCCGGTCGACACCGTGTTGCCGTCGCCGTCGACGACGGACAAGGACGGCACCGCGTCCAGGTCGGTGAGGTCGCCGTCCTTGTACACCTTGAGCTCGAGGGTCGTGGGGGTCTGGGCGAGGATCTGCAACATGGTCACCCTCCTTCGATCCTCGTCGCGGCGTCGTCTGCTGTCGCACGTCCAATCGCCGCTGCGGCAGACGCCAACGTGTCGACGGGGTCGGATGCTGCTGCGGTGATGCCGACCGGTCGGTGATCGACGCCGATGCGGTCGACGGCGTTGTCGCCGGGTTCGACGCTGGTGGGTGGCGGTGTGCCGCCGGTGGCGGCGACCGACCAGGCGGTGTCGGTTTCGGCGGCTTGGCCGATGATGCGGGAGCGGAGCGCCGTCAACGCCCGCGCCAGCGACGTCTCGACGGCTTGGCTGACGGTGATGTGTCGGCCTGCCACCACCGGCCGGGCGGTATCCGCCTCGGCGGCTTGACCGGTAGCGATGATGCGGTTGGGGGTGGCGGGTTGGGCGGTGTCGGTTTCCGCGGCTTGGCCGACCGGGACGGTTTGGCCGCCGGCTTCGGTCACCGGCTGCGCCTGATCGGCCTCGTCGGCTTGGCCGATCAGGACGGTGCGGCGGGGTGTCAGCGGCCTGGCAGTGTCCGACTCGACCGCCTGACCGGCCGCAACGGTCTTGGCGGCGGCGACCGGTTGGGCCGTGTCGGCCTCGACGGTCTGGTTGACGGCGATGCGACGGTTGGGGACGACCGGCCGGGCGGTGTCAGTCTCGACCGGCTGGCCGACGGCGGCGGCCTTCGCCGTGCCGACCTGCTGCGCCTGATCCGACTCGGATGGCTGCCCGACCGTGGCGGTCTTGCCGGCGGAGACGGGCTGCGCGACGTCCGCCTCGGCAGCCTGCCCAGCCGTGACAGCCCTGTCGGCGGTGACCGGCCTGGCCGCATCCGCCTCGGCAGCCTGACCGACCACGGCGGTTTTGGCCGTGCCAACCGGTTGCGCGGTGTCTGCCTCGACGGCCTGGCCGACCGGGATGATGCGGACCGGCCGCACCGGCTGCGCCACATCCCCCTCGACCGCCTGCCCGACCCCGAGATCACGGGCCGTCAACCAATCGACCAGCAGATCCCGGTTGGTGCGGTAGCCGGCCAGACCAAACCGCAGGTTGCCTGCGATCTGGGTGTCGGTCGTCGACAGCCACACGTCCGAGTCGACCCTTGCCCGGATCGTCGACCCGTCCACCTCGAGCTGGATGAAGTAGTCGACGTCGGCAGCGATGCTGCGGCTCTGTGAGGCGATGTCGGTGTTGGAGCCGTTGACGGTGCGGGTGATGTCCAACCTGCCAGCGCTGTCGAGTGCGGCCCGGTAGTAGGTCTGGGATGCGGAGTCGAATCTGGCGGTGACGCCGATCACCCCGGACACGGATGTGGCGTAGCGGACGGGGGCGCCGACGTAGTGGTCGTCCGAATCTAGGTCGTGCTCCGCCCTCGCCGCAGCACCGGAGTTGTTGGTCCGTGGCGTGGCACGGTTGGAGACCGTCTGCCAGTCGTTCTGCACCTCGGTCCACGTCAGATCCGGCCCGAGGACGGAGCTGTCGGCCTGGTTGAACGACTCGGTGTAGCCGACGGCTTGGATCGGTGGTGCGGCGTAGACGAGTTCGCCGCACCAGATCTCCACCAGACCACGGCGGCCTGGTCTGCATGGCCGCCACCGTCTCCCGTCGTGGCGGCCGTGGACGACGAGCAGCTCGGCGAGGACGCCGCGGAGCCGACGCCGTTCGGTTAGGGTGACGGTGAGGCGGTCCTCGAGGCGCCGCACCAGCCGGGCCGGGAGGCGGGCGTCGAGGTCGTCGCTGAGATGTAGCACGTTGCGGGCCAGCCGTCCGGGCCGGCCGGCGGTGCGGACGACCATAAGGCCGGCGGCGCCCGGTGGGGACAGGTCGATCGCCGTCCAGTCCCCGTCGACCGGCGGCCGCCACCGGTTCCGGTCGGTGCCGTCGCCTACGAGCGGGGTGAGCAGCCAGTGGGCCACATCACGCAGCCCGCAGCAGCCCGGCGGCGTCGATCTGCGCCGTCAAATCGCTGCCGTCCGTGGTGACCGCGAAATCGTGAGCCGAGATCGGGATGATGTCCGAATCAGTCCCCGCGGTGATGTCGGGGTCGTAGCAGACCAGCAGCTTGACGAGGGTGTTGTTGGTGGCCCCACCCGCCGACGTCCACGTCTGGTCGGGGATGTCGATGTCAACCCGGTCGTTGGCGTCGTCCACCGTCACCGTGATCGACCCGCCCGACACGGTTTTGCGGGCGTAGTTGGTGAAATCGGCCTCCGTGTTGCCCGCCGCGGCGAGCAACGCGGCGAGGTCGTCGTAGTCCCGCAACACCCCATCCGCCTCGGCGGCTTTCAACAGGACGATGACGAATCCGGCGTTGGCGACCCCGCCGGCGGCGTTGTCGGCGAACGTGCGGATCCGACCCAGCGCCTGGTTGAAGATCACATCAGCCATGTGCCTGCACTCCGATCTGACCTGCGGTCATCGATTGTGAACATCGGCCGAGAACGTGAACGACGGAGACGAGCCGCCCAGAGTCCATGTGAGCCGCCACGTGTGGGCTCGGACCGGCACCGTCTTGACGACCGTGCCGGCGGCGGTGATCTGGCTGAACGTGTCGGCCGGGTCAGCCGACGCCCATGTCGTCCCTCCGTCGTGGGACCATTCGATCTCGAAGTCGATGGTCGGTGAGGTGCCGGACACGGCGGTGATGTCGACGGCGATGTCGAGGCTGCCGTGGTGGGCCTGCTGTGCAGCCGACTGGCCGTCGACGGTTCGGGCTGCCGACGTGACGAATGTCACAGGGTTGCTCATGACGCCCCACCGTTCGGCCCAGGCTTCCGCCGTGGTTTCGGCGACGCGGTCTCGACCGACTCGCCGTCGACGGCCCGTTCCGGCTCTGAGGTCTTGCCGAGTACGGCCTTCACCTTGCGAATCTCCGCCTTGATCGCCTTCACCCTGTCAGCCCGACCTTTCGCCTCCTCATATGCGAGCTCGCGGGTGAGCCCGGCCAGGATCGACCGTGGATTCTCATATCCCATGTCACCCTCCTAGAGGGTTGGGGAGGGGGCAGACAGGGTGCGTCTGTCTGCCCCCTCCGGACGGTCAGGATCAGAAGGTCGGGGCGACCAGACCGGTACCGGAGATCACCGACACCGCCGACGCGTACCGTTCGGCCGTGAATGCCGAGTAGCCGTACACGACCAGCTTGACGGTCAGGTTGCCGCCGGACGTCTCCTCGAACCGGAGCTCGCGGGGCATCCCGTCGCCTTCCTCCCACAGGATCGGGTCGGTGCGTCGCAGCACGATGATCCGGTCCTCGTCGGTGCCGGCCCCCAGGTTGGTGGGGATGTTGGCGTCGACGAGGACGGGCAACCCCTGCAGGGTGCCGACCAGCTGCCCCTCACCGAAGTTCGAGGCGGCGTCGCCCATCGCGTTGACCGCGGCGGACGGGTCGTTGACGATCAGCGGCCGGTTCTGGCCGTCGAGCGCCGCGACGAACCACGCCCACCGTCTGGGATGCATGACGATCAGGTTCGCCGACATCTTCCGGTTGGTCGCGACCTGCTGGATGGCGTCGGCGAGTTTCGGCCACGCCTCCGCCACCGTCGGGGTCGTGTCGGTGTAGGTGACCGAGTTGATGCCGGTCGCCTGCAGCACACCCTTGTGGGTGCCGGAGGTTCCGGCCCCGTTGATGGCGTCGGCGTCGACCGACTCGGCGTAGGCGCCGACCAGATCGGCGTAGAGGAGCCGGTCGATGCCGGGCGTGCCACGTTCGAGCGACTGACGGGACACGTCCTGCTGCCCGGCGTAGGTGCGGACCGAGACGGACAGGTCGTTGTCGTAGTCGATGTTCGTCTCCGACACGGCGGCGTTCTCGGTCGCCTGTGCGGCGACGGAGACGCCGGTCTGCCCGCGGGGCACGACGAGGGTCATCCCTTCGTCGGGCAGCGGCTCCCGGCGGACGGCGTTCAGGAACGCCCGGCCGTTGCGGAGCACCGGAGCGAACTCGTCGACCAGGTACTGGGGGACGACCAGGCCGCCGAACAGGGCGGTGCCGACTGCCCGCGACTCGCCGCCGTCCCGGAGTTCGTAGCCGAGCTCCGACATCTCCCGCTGGTGGCGGCGGAGCCGCTCCGCAGCTTCGAAGTCGTGGGAGCCGCGGGCTCCGAACGCCCGGTAGGCGTCAGCGAAGAACGAATGCGGCCCGCCGTCCCGGTAGGTGGACGGTTCGGTCACCTGGATGGGCGGCTGCCGCCGCTCCCCCGGGTTGGAACCTTCGAACCGGCGGGCAGCCTCCTCGGCTGCCTTCCGACGCCGTTCGTCCTCCTCGAGCTCGTCGATGCGGGCACGCACCTCGTCGACGTCGCTGTCGATGGCACGGACCCGTTCGCGGATCTCTCGGAGCTTGGCCTCTTCCTCGTCGGTGAGGGCGCCGTCGCCACGCTCCTCGGCGGCGGCGATGATCTGGTCGAGCTCGGCCTGACGGCGGGCCCGCTCCTCGAGCGCGGCCTTCACCTTGGCGCGGAGCTCTTCGATGAGCTTCGTCATGTGAGCTTCCTCCTGGTCGATGGTGGTGGGCCCAGGTGGATCGGCCGGGTGTCCGACAGGTGCCTGGTGGGCGGCGTGTCGGACGGCGCGGCGTCCGGCGTGAGCGGTGTGTGTGGTGTGATCAGGCCCGGAGCGATTCGGCGATCGCCCGGGCGAGATCGAGAGACATTCGCGGCTGTGCCGGTTCGGTCGGACCGTCGACGGCGCGGAGTTGGGCGACGGTCGCCGGGTTGGCGGGGAACGTGACGACGGAGACGTCGAACAGCTGCACTTCCCGGATGATCCGTTCGGTGAAGTCGTCGTTCCATTCCGACCGGGTGGCCCGGAACGCGAAGGACATCTGGTCGATGTCTCCCCTCTGCATGGCGACGACGAGCGTCTGGACGTCGGGGGACCGCATGTCGATCCCGTCGGGGGTGACGACATGCAGACCGACGTCGTCGGATGACAGAACGAGCGTCTTCGAGTCGGTGCGGGCGAGCGGGATGCCGGTGTGGTTGACGAGCAGCCGCACGTCGTCCCGTTCGGCGATCGACTTGGTGGCGGCGCCTTCGGCGACCATCTCCCGCCAGCCGATCGGAGGCCCGCCGAACACGTCATACCAGGTGTTCCAGACCGTCGCGTAGCCTTCGAGGATCGGGTCGCCGTCGTCGGTCTGCCGCAGTTCGACAGGCCGGGTGCGTTCCTCGACCCGTTTCTGGACGCCACGGTCGACAACGATGGCGTCGAACCCGGCGAGCGGCTCGGTGAGTGTCTCGGCCCCGAAGCTGTCGGCGAGACGGTCGAGGACGGCGGCGGGGAGGTTACGGAGGTCACGCATCGGTCACTCCTCTGGCTGCGGTTTGGTCGTTTTCGGCGGCCAGTTGTACCGGTCGCCTTCCGGTCCGATCGGGTCCAGGTCGATGAGGTCACGTTCCTCGTTGACGGAGGTCAGGCCGGCAGCGAGACGCATCGTCTGCACCTCGGTGCGGGTCCTCAGGTCGGGACGGATCGTCGCGTCGACGTTGAACTTGACGAACTGGCCGCGGGGGACGAGCCCGGTGAGGAACTCCTCCAACAGCACCACCCACTGGTGGACGGGGTAGACGAGCCGTTCGATCTGCCGCTGTTCGACGTTCGCGTACGTGTTGGAGTCGCCGGTTTTGAACCCGATGTCCTCCGGGCGGAGCCCGAAGATCGTCGCGATCAGCGCGCCATTCGCCTGAATCGTCTCGAGGAACTGCGACTCCTCGGGGGAGATCTGCACCTGCTGCCATTTCCAGCCGCCGGTCAGCACCGCCGGCTCGCGGGTCCCGAAGATCGCCTCCATCCACCGCTGCTTGACGGTGCGGGCTTTCGACCCGTCCGGGTCGTTCATCACCTGGTCGTTGGACAGGATCCCGGACGGGTGGGCGCCGTCACCGAACCAGCGGGCACCGAACTCGCCGGCGGCGAGACCGACGCCGATCACCTCCGCGGCGTAGGCGATCGGTGAGAGACCGACCGGCGACCCGGGGAACAGGTAGGCGGCGAGGTGGAGGTAGTCGTCCGGCGCCAGGTCGGATCCGTTCCAGCGGACCCTCAGCCTGCCGAGCTTGCCTTCACGTGACACCGTCACTTCGTCCGGGTGGAGCACCTCGACCTGGGTGGGGAATCCGAGCCGTCCGTCACGGTCGAGGACGAGACCCCACATGTTCCCCCGGGTGAGCAGCGACAGCAGGATCTGACGGACCCAGCCGGTCGCCGGCACCTGCGGGTTGGGGCGGACCAGCAGCGGCGGCTTGGCTACTGGTCTGGCCCGGTCCCCGACCCGGCGGTACACGTCGATCGGATACTTCGAGATGGTCTCGGCGATCAGGTTGATCGACGCCCAGACTGCGGCGAGACGCATCGCCCGGTCCAACGTGACCGGCTGGCCGGCCTTCGACGACAGCAGCCTGCGGCGGGACAGCTCGTCGACCACCTCCTGGCCGGACAGGCGCCGTTCGGTGCGGGCGAACGCCGACCGGATGATGCTCATCGGCGGGCCCGTCCGTCCGGGTCGAGACCCTCACCGACGACGACCAGCGCCGCCCCGGCAGCAACCCAAGCCGCTGCCGTGCCGAGCCACAGACCTACACCGACGACGATCGACGCCAGACCGGCAACGACGAACAGTTTCCCCAGCGGACCGGACAGTCGCGGCATGGATCCTCCTACCAGATCTCGGCCAACAGGTCGGCGGGCCGGCCGTTGAGGGCGTGCCAGCGGGCCCGGTGGGCAGCGACCACGGCGGCGACGGCGGCGTCGATCTTGTGCGGCGAGTCGGGTTTGTCCTTCGTCACGACCTGGTAGCCGCGTCGGCTCACCGGCACACAGTTCCCGAGATGGCGGGCGACCACGTCAGATCCGTCGTGGCTGATGTCGCCGTCGGCCACCGCCTGGGAGAACTCGTCACAGGCCGGCCCCATCCGCGACGGCTGGTTCGTGTCGAACCGGACGACGACATCCCAACGAGACTCCCACTCCTCGATCTCCCGATGCCAACCTGGCGGGTCCACAGCCAACTCGGCGACCCGCCAACGGGCCATCGCCGCCGACAACACCTCCTCCACCTCGAGGCGTGGCGTCCGCCAGTCGGTCTGGCCGGGCGGCCTCTCCCACACCTCCACGACGAACACATACGGCTCCGCCGCCACCGTGGCCCCCACCAGAGCGGTCGAATCCCGGCTGTAGGAGCCGTCGAACGCCAACACCACCTCGGTGCCTTCCGCCGGCCATCCCGGATGCCCCGGGATCACGTTCGGAAGGACGTCTACACGCCGGGCCGGCCAGACGGCGACGACCGGATGCCACTTCGTGGACGAACGTCGCGGCTGGTTCAGCCAGTAGCGGCGCCACTCGTTCTCCGACCCGTCCCGGAGCGCCTTCGCCCCATCAGAGACGATCGTCGCGATGTCAGCCCACGCCGCCGCATCACCGGAAGCCTCCAACACCGCCGCCTCACGTTCGTCCGCCTTGCCGATGTTCCACGACTCGGACGCCTGACGATGATCGAAGTACAGGTCGGAGACGTCCACCTGGCCCCGCATCGTCGCCAACGCCAACTCGTGGGCCTCCTCCGCGACCGACCCTTCCCCCGGCCCGTACATCGTCGTCGTCTCCAAACTCCACGGGTCGGCCATCCGACGCTTCGGGACATTCCGCAGCATCGTCTGATGCGTCTGCCTCAGCCGCGGCGACGTGAACAGATGCGTCTCGTCGAAGTGCTGAAAGGACGTCCGGGCGCCATCCCGAGCGGACGGTGACGACGCCAACGCCTGGATCTTCCCCGGCGCCCTCTTGTGGAGGATCCGGTCGAGCCCGACGTCGTAGTCGTCGACCAGCCCACACGAGTCCTGGGTGAGGATCGAGTACACGGCGCCGTAGGCGAGGTCGTCGGTCTGCTCCTCGGTGACCGCAACCATCGGGATGTACGGGTCCGTCACCGGCCGGCCCACCGGCGCCCACCCGTCCGGACCCTTCCGCCACCCGTCGCAGCGGACCGGCGCCGTCGGATCCATCTCGGCGATCGCCAGCCACGCCGCCAACTCCGTCTTCCGGCAGCCCTTCCGCCGAGAGTACACCACCCGCTTGAACCGGCGCCGCCCAGCCATCTCATGGCCACGGGGATACACCTCGTAGGCCCGCCAGATGAACGCCCGCTCCTCGTCCGTCAACGTCACCCGCTCACCCAACACGTCGCCAGGCCCGTGCACCAGACACGCCTCGATCCACGCACACACCTCAGGCCCCAACGTCGGCCACGGCTCCTCCTCGAGGGCAGGCACGATCAACCGGCTGCCGCTCATCGCTGCGTACGGCGAGGATCCACCGACCGATCCGGCAACTCCCGCACCACCGCCAAATCGGCAGCCTCCACGCCGCCGTCAGGCAGCCGCCAGCGGAGATCACGGCGGCCCTTCTCCGTCAACCCCAACGAATCCAACAGGTGCCGCAGCTCCGTCTGCATCGACGCGAACCCGTTGAAGAACTCACCGGACGTCAACGCCCTCGTCACACGATCCAACATCACGATCGCCCGCACCAGCGTCGGCCAGTCCGTCTCCCGCCACATGTGCGCCATCGGCGACGACCACCACGCCGCCCACGTCCGCCGCGTCGACGCCGACAACCCACCCTTCACCCGCGGCAACGACGGCTTCCCACCCTCATACCGCTCCGACGGCAACGTCACCCACTCGCCACGCGCAGGCGCATTCGCCCGCCTCCTCTGCGACGGCGGCTTCGGAGCAGGACCACGACCAGCCATCAAACACACCTCCAACGACACCCAGCCGCTTGAACCCCAGACCGGTAGCCGAAAAAGTTGAGGTGAGTGGGTCGCGACTGGGCGGCTGTTGTGAGAAAAATCGGGGTTGTTATCGGTCTCGGCGGGCGGAGTTGGCGGAGCGGCAGAGGATGCGCCATCCGTCGGTGAGGGTGCCG
>Ga0256830_1000419_pt1 | contig 34846 bp, 26 predicted proteins | sample 128326metaG_FD_190537 | JGI IMG/M metagenome (GOLD analysis project Ga0256830, IMG submission 190537) | Hydrothermal vent microbial communities from Lau Basin, Pacific Ocean - 128-326 | ecosystem: Environmental > Aquatic > Marine > Hydrothermal vents | place: Pacific Ocean: Lau Basin | collected...
AATGAATTACCATCAAATCCAGCCGGTGATCCGAATCCCACAACAAACACGGCACGCGCTTATCAACAACTCAAAGATGAAATTGCACGCTACTCATCCACGAATGAGGCTTTTCAAAAAACTGTCGATATTCTCAAAATTCATCTCGGTGCCTTGAATTTGACAGGATTAGCAGATGAACTAAACAACGCAAAACCAAGCTCGAGTGCAGACCGAGCCAAACGTTTTTTCTGGTTAGGTTTACTCGCCCAGGTGCAAAATAACCCGGTAAAGGCCAATGATTATTACTTAAACGCGGCAAGTGTGGATTCCGATATAAAGCGACGATCCCGCTATATGAGCTTTATCAAGGATTTCTTTCCGTTAATTAACCGCCGGGATTACAAACAAACCAATCTCGAAAAAAGCATCAACTTAAGCAATACAATATTAGGCAAGCATCACCCCGATGCTGCTATTTATATACACGCATTGGGTGATTATTATCTAGATAAAAAACAATTTGATTTGGCCGAAGAACATTATGAGCGCGCCCTCTCTATTTGGGAACGTAGTTTGTCTCCAGACGGTGACAAACTTATTGCCAAGTACCAGCACCTCGTCAACATTTACCTCAGCCTAAAACAATACCCGAAAGCCGAATTGCTCATCAAGCAAATACTGGCAAGCTACAACAAAACACTCAATAACAGCGACCCAGTCAAGCTGAATATGCAGGATCAACTGGCCTCGGTTTATCTGTTGCAAAACAAACCTGAATTGGCATTACCAATATATGAACAAACGCTTTCCCAATGGGATACCCGGCTAGATGAAGAAAACCCCGAACGTATCCCCCACCTAGACAAGACGGCAAGGGCTTATGTGGCCGCTGGGCAATATGAAAAAGCCACCCCTCTCTATGAGCAAGTAGCTAATATTCAGGAAATTGAATATGGACCAAACTCGCAACAATACATGGACACGCTGTTTGATATTGCCAACGTCTACTTATTCCAATCCCGCTACAAAAAAGCATTGAACAAGTTTGAAGAGCTGTATGAATTGCAAAAAAAACAAAGCAATGAAGCCACACTGCTTATGGCAAAGACACTTGAGAAACTGGGTATAATCAATACTTTTTTGGCCAATTATAACAGCGCCCAATCTCAACTGAATAACGCATTGTCAATTCGACAAAACTTGCTTGACAAAAATTCACCTGACATCGCAAACATTTATTACAATCAATCCAGATTATTTTACATCAAGGGAGAATACATAAAAGCGCATCAGAAAATAATGGCCGCGATAGACATACATAAATCAATCTTTGGATTAAATCATCCACAAGTTGCGACCGATCTGACGCTACTGTCAAATATCTTCTTCACTCAAGGAAAGCTTAACAAAGCCGAATCTTTTTTTATCCAATCCCAGAACATCCGCAAACAATATTTCCCTGAGTCTCACTATCTAATACATGAAAATGCTTTCGGTTTGGCCAATATTAATATTCAACAAGCTAACTATAAAACCGCCATTCATTCTTATCAACAAATTCTCAAGGGGCAAGAAGAACATCTTGGTAACAATCACCCCAAGACGATAGACACCTATATGGCATTGGCAAATGCTTATCGCCTCACAGCACAATACAAGGCTGCGGGAAAACTGTTAAACAAGGCCAAGCATGGCATCGCATCTGGCAACTTATACAAAAAACAGCACCCGGTGTATGCGCATTACCTAACACAACTCGGCCTGCTCGCCGTCGCAAACGGAGAATTTAAATCCGCGGCAAGTCTTCAAAAACAAGCGTTTGATATCCAGGTTTCAGTTCTTGGTAAGTCGCATATCGCCACAGCCAACACCCTCATGGATATTGGTGATCGAATGGTATTAAATGGCAAATACTTTCAATCCATTCCTCTCTACGAAGAAGCACTAAATATATTCAAAAACACGCTTGGTGCAGTGCACGTTAAAACAGCCGAAGCAATAAATAATTTGGCCAGTGTATATTTAAAAACAAGTAAATTCGAAAAAGCACTTGAACTGAACAATGATGCAGAGCGCTTATTTAAAATAACCACAAATAAAAACCACCCGTTTATTGCAACAAACCTCAATAATAAAGCTATTTATTTTCGCAACACCAACAGATTTGAAGAAGCGCACAAACTCTATCAACAAGCTCAAAATATTATTAAAATCTCACTCGGCGAATCCCATCCCCTATATGCAATCAACCTAAATAATCAGGCCGTCGTTTACACATCGGAGAAAAGATACCAAACGGCCGAAAAACTTTATCTTCAATCCCTGAATATACTGCGAAAACCCCTTGGCGACAATCACCCCTTGTATGCGGTAACAGCGCAAAATTATGGCAACCTGTTAACCCAACTCCAGCGCCAGCAAGAAGCTGAAACATATTTTTTGATCGCCCTCAACATCCGGGAAAAAAGACTGGATAAAAACCATCCTGAGCTTGCAAACAGTTTGTCACAGGTTGCGGAGTTGCTCGGACTACGAGGGAATTTTAAAACAGCAGAACGCTATTATCAGCGCGCATTACAAATCAGAAAAAATATTTATGGTAACACCCACCCAGAAGTTGCTATCAGCTTGGCAAATTACGCAGCACTATTACACAAGGGGGGCAAGGAAGAAGAAGCGGATCAATACTATCAAGAAGCTATTGCCTTGATGGAATCCTCTTATCCTGACAATCACCCTGTTTTACTCGCTATTGTAGATGATTACAAACAACTTCTTAACGACTTGGCCAGCGGGGCAATTAGCGCAAATAACAATTAACATAGCAGGAAAAGCCATGAGCAAAGCAAGTATTGAAATAGGTGGTATTCGTATCGGCTCGCAATCCAATAGTGAATCACCAACAAAATATCAGACAGAGAGAGGACAGGATGTGGCGTTTCATGCCCTGATTCTGGGTAATTTTTCGGGCACCAATATGGCATCCCCTCACCCAAAACCCAGGCTGATTGATCGGGATAACTTTGATGACGTATTGTCTTCGCTATCACCCACACTGACACTTTTCCCCACAGGTGACAAACAAAATCCCATTGAGTTACAGTTTAATGAACTTGAAGACTTCGAACCCGATCACTTGTTCAACTCATTGGCAATTTTTTCAGAGCTGCGCAGCCTCCGCAGAAAACTATCCAACAACAGCAGCTTTGAATCTGCTGCCAAAGAAGTAAAAAAATGGAGCCATAAAGCAGATAAAGACATCAGCACGACAAAGACAAATAAGCAAACTGCAAACCGAACTCAAGGAAACAAAACCACGGAAAATAAAAACCTGCTCGACACGCTGCTATCTGAAACTGCTTACCGCCAGCAGGAAAACACACTGCATGCAGGAGATAAGCTCGCAAACTCACTGATACAGCAAATTGTTGCACCCTTTGTTATCCCGGGTACTCACCCTGAACAAGCCGAACTGATTCGCACAATCGACGATGCAATTAGTGGACTAATGAACATGTTGTTACATAACCCGGAATTTCAATCACTGGAAGCAAGTTGGCGCAGTTTATACGCAACTGTCAGAAGAATTAAAACCAGTAGCAAGCTCAAGTTATACATGGCTGATATTGACAAAGCTGCTTTAGCAAATGATTTAAATCATGATGATTTGACAAACAGCACTGTACATCAAAATCTTATCGGGCCTTTTACGGATATTCCTGGCGCTGTTCCCTGGGCGGTGATCGTTGGTGATTATTATTTCGGTGATCATACAACGGACATTTTACTACTCGAACGAATGGGCTTGCTTGCGCAACATTGCAATGCTGCGTTTGTGTCAGCGGCTAAACCGGAAATTGTCAACTGTGACGATATTGCTGTCAATCAACATGTTGAAAACTGGACAAGCCCCAGAGAAAAACACTTTGTTCAGGCCTGGAACATACTGAGAGAATCATCACAAGCGCGCAATATTGCACTGACATTTCCCCGGACACTGACACGCCTACCCTATGGCAGTAACACCAAAACCATTGAAGGCTTTTCATTTGAAGAGATGGAAAATAGCAACCATAACAACTATCTGTGGGGAAACTCGGCTTATTCGGTATTACGCCTGCTCGCAGAAGCATTTGCAGAAAATGGTTGGGACTTTTTACCGGGGAAAAACAACGAGATCCGCCATCTTCCTGCTCACAGTTTTAAGCAAGATGGCGAGCTAGAATTAAAACCCTGTGCTGAAATTTATTTGACAGAAAAAGCCGGTGAAAAAGTGCTTGAAAACGGCTTGTTGCCAGTCTGGTCCATATTGCGCAGTGACTCTGTCCGTGTTGGGCCTTTTTCTTCCTTGCACAGTGGCAATCAACATATTCAAGGAAAATGGAGATAATAACAACCGAACGTCCCCGAAACTATTTTTTATTTTTTACAATACCAGTAACAATATTGCCCTTGTCATTATAGGTGATAGAGTCAAAACTTACCATTGATGCCATTGCTATGCCTCGGCCGTGGGTATCATAGGCTCGCTCGGTGTTAATATCGAGAAATGATTGCCAGTCAAATCCCATTCCTTCATCTTCCAAGGAAAATACAATCTCACTGGGTCTTTTACTTATTTTCATTGTCACCACTCTATTTTTGTACTTATCGTCATTCAAGCGTTTTTCTATTTCCTGCTTCCAGGAATCAGACTCAAGTAGCGTTGATTTTTCATCATACGTAATGCCCAGATTTCCATGCTCAATGGCATTAATCGACAATTCACTTAAACCCAGTATAACTCCATCTGGATCAGGAAATATTTTCGCCACAAGCCCCACTACAAAGTGTGCCTCATCCAGTGTTTTGAAATGCAATGTGATTTCATCGATCATGGGAATCAAGCCATCAACTTCCTGAACTGCATCAATGGAATTATTGTAATTTTCAAAATCTGCCAACGCTGACTTAACTACCGTTACCATCAATTCAGGTTCAAACGGTTTTGTTAAGTAATAAAAGGCACCTGCTTCCAGCCCCTCTATAACATTTGCATCAGAAGCTGCTGCAGTTTGCATAATAACTGGTACATTCAAATATTTTGGTTCCCGTTTTATTTTTTGCAATACCTCAATACCGTCCATTCCCGGCATCATCCTGTCTAGCAAAACGGTAGAAATCTCAGTATCTGTGTTTAACAAAATATCTAATGCTTGCTCACCACTCGACGCTGTAATAACAGTATAGCCTTCATCTTCAAGATGCTCTTGAAGTATGTCTAGGTTAAACGGTTCATCATCAACAATCAGTAATGTATAAGGCTTCTTATCCATTTTTGTTACCTGCAACCCAGTCTTTATTTATTTCAATGGTAAACCAGAATAATGCACCACCATGGTTAGTCTTCTCCGCTGCTATATCACCACGATGAAGCGCTATAATCTCTTTACATATTGACAGCCCCAAACCTGTTCCGCCTGCGCCTGTTTTTGTTTTACTGCTTTGAATAAATTTATTGAATACATTCTCTAATTCATCATCAGGAATACCTACACCCTGATCCTCAATTTCAAAGCGCATATGGTTTTCTTCTCTCGAAAGAGAAATGCGAATACTTTTTTCCGGCTCTGTAAACTTGATGGAATTGGACACCAGGTTTCTTACAACCTGTGCAATTTTTGCTTGATCACACCATACCTCACACTCTTCATCATTGGTAATCAGATCCAGTTTAATTTTCTTCTCCAATAGCATCACCTCAAACTCACCAATAACATCGGCGGTGATTTGGGAAAGCAGATGACTTCCAAAGTTTAGCTCTTGTTTTCCTGACTCGAGCTTCGATAAGTCAAGCAAATCATTTAACAAAAGTAACAACCTATCACCACTTGCTTCGATTTTTTGAAAATAAGCCAACAACTTGTCCCTTGGCGATGAATCTATTTTGTTAATACCAAATTTTGAAAAACTTAATATCGCGTGCATTGGTGTGCGTAATTCGTGTGACATATTGGCAAGAAAATCTGATTTAGCAATATTGGCGGTTTCGGCCTCCTCCTTGGCCTTAATGAGATCTGCCGTTTGTTCGTCAACCAATGCCTGAAGATTGTCTCGACTGCTTTTTAGCTCCATCCTTTGCAACGATAATTCGTGGTTCTTGGCGTTAAGCTCCAGTGTTCTGGCTTCAACCTTGGATTCCAGCGAAATATTTAACTCACTGATTTCTTTTAATGCCTGCTCCTTTAAACCAATATTCGATTTGAGCTTTTTTATCATTTTATTAAACGCGCTTCCCAGGCGACCAAGCTCATCATCATTTTTCACATCCACTAGCTGGTCAAAGTCACCCCGGCCTATCTTCTCCGAACAGGTAATCAATTCATTAATCCGGTTTAACGCTGCTCGCTTAAAGATCAAAAAAATTACAACACTTAAAATCAGGATACTGACGAAACCAATCCCTACTTTTTTGATGACTTCTTTTGTTAATTCATATTTAATGTCCGCCATTGAAACAATCAACTCAACCTCACCTAATTTTTCACCTTCATTAAAAATTGGCGCTTTTATAAAATAGGTATTGGGTATTTGTCGTAACCGGGAGACTAAACGGGCTACGTTATCGTCTTTGGTGTTTTCCGCTGTGTGTTTCCCGCCGTTTGCAGCCTCGTTTAAATAAGCCGTAATATATGAATTTACATAACTGGTAATGTAAGTGCCCTCGCTATCTTTAATCGCGCATAAAATGACATCTTTTTTTCGTGAGATATTATTAATATTTTCATTAAGTGAATCAAAGTCAGATGACACAATATCTTTAAGGGAAACAATGGATACCACTTCTGCCAGCATGCTGGCACGCTGCCTGAAATTATCATTTTGAATTTGCATTTCGGTAGTTATCGCGTAATAAGACGTGGTTGCCAAGGTAATAGAAACAGCCATAACGACTAAAATCACAAACTTGATACCCAAGCTGAGAGAAGCTAAATTGCGGCTCATTTCTGACCTGCCTTAGCATTCAGAAAATGCTGGAGGGCTATATTTATGTGATTATATTCCGCGTCACTCGCGGCTCGAATTGGCGTTAACCCGACTTTACACAACGTATATTTAGCACTCTCCGAAACGTACACTCGTAACAAGGACTGCGACACTCTCTGTCTACTCAGTGCACCAACATTACTGGCAAATAGATAAACAGCAGGCACAAGTATCAAGCAGATTAACCTTAACAGTTTTAATCCACGGGTAATCATTATAAAATTCGCGTTTTTTCCCACAATTCACCGAAATTTTTCAGGCAGTTCTCCCCGTTTTCGACATATTGCAGTAATTCTTTAATGTATTTCCAGGGCCACGATATTAACCGGAATGCGAAGCCATTGCTGTTAACCCGAATAATTCACCCGGAAGTCGGATGATCGCGCCGATATTGTTGTCCAGAGACGGATTTACGATTGAGTCATTAATCTAAGCCATTGTTGATTGAGGAAATTGGCTCTGAACAGCAAGATCGGTGTGAGGGCAGGCTTGGTCAAATGGCCAGTTGTATTTTGCACTTTACTAATATCTCGAAATAACAACTTAACCTTGTTTTTCGACGGTCGGGTGAATTATTCGGATTAAAGCCAATTAAAAAAATGCAGATACGCGGCTTTTCACTCAAAACCAGGCAAATAAGCACATATTGGCGGGACAACCAGCGTGATGTAGAACAGAAAATGGGCCAAGCCAGCAGGCTGCTGAGGAGAGGAGACGAGACCGAAGGTTAACCGTTAGCAAACCCGCAGCCAATAACACACAAAAAAAGGTGCGCCTTTATTTTCAAAAAACGCACCTTTCAGCATTCACGTAAACCAGATTTTACTCTGCTTGCAAAGTCTTACCCGTGGAAAGCCAGACTAGCACCAAGAAATAACAGACCCAATGAAATCGCAGCAAGGTATGTTACATAAACTTTGTCGTCTTTCATGATGTGTGCGTTTAGCTCTTTCTTTTTAGACATGGTAATAGTCTCCATATAATATTATTAGTTAAAAAACTGTAAGCTACTAACTTATTAGGGGTAGGCTTTTACTTACACATTAACTTTATCGCTAATTTTGGGGGAATTCAAGCCTTTGTCCATAGAATAGTTAAGGATTTTCAATTAATTTTTTTTATAACATATATTATTGATGCATCTATAGCCAAAGTAAATGAAAAACAAGGAAAAGTCGCCTTATTTCAGAGCGTAAAAACCTCGCCAGAAGGCAACAAAGACGGGAAAAATCAGAGCAGTTTTTTTACAGGGGCAAACGACTTGCGATGAATCTGTGAAGGCCCCAGTTTAGCCAGTGCCGCCATGTGCGCGCTGGTGGGATAGCCCTTGTGCTTTGCCAAACCATAGCCCGGATAACGTTCGTCGAGTTTGACACACTCTCTGTCACGCGTAACCTTCGCCACGATTGAAGCCGCCGAAATAACGCTTACAAGAGAATCACCTTTAACAACAGCTGTTGAGGGCATACTCAATAACGGGCAACGGTTACCATCAACAAGACAGTGATCAGGTTGAATGGTGAGCGCTTTCACCGCTCGCTGCATGGCCAACAAACTCGCCCGAAGAATGTTTATTTTATCGATTTCTTCAGGACTCGCGCGCCCCACAGCCCATGACAGTGAATTTTCAATGATTTGCTCATATAAAAGGTCACGTTTTTTTTCGCTCAGTTTTTTCGAATCATTTAAACCGTGAATCGGTTTCTTCGCATCAAGTATGACTGCTGCCGCCACAACATCACCGGCAAGTGGGCCACGCCCGACCTCATCAACACCCGCAACGTGTAATTTGCCTTTCAGTGAAGGCTGAAATTCACAATATTCTTGCATCAGTTATCTCATATAGGAAATTATTGCTTGCCCACAGTAGATGCTGAAACCAGCGCCAAAACAGCATCGGCAGCCTGTTGACTGGCGTTCTTTTGCAGTTGTATATGATTTTGCCGAAATGTACGACACATTTCGTCCCGTAATGCCTTGTCATCGAGCAAATGCAATAAGGTGTTTCCAAGGTTTTCCGGAGTTGCATCATCCTGTAACAACTCGGGAACCGGCCGGGTATTTCCAAAAAAATTGGGTAAAGCAACATGATCAACGTTGGATAGCATTTTCATCACTCGATAACTTATCCGCGATACTTTGTATGTCACAATCATGGGACGTTTTAACAACATGGCTTCCAGTGTAGCGGTTCCCGAGGCCAAAACCACTATATCAGCGGCTTGCATGACAGTTCTTGCCTTACCCAAGGTCACCTTTAGCGGCAGCTTTTTCCCGGATTTCGCAATAAATTCACAAATATGTTCCTTTAACGCTTCTGTGGCTGCGGGTATTAAAAAACTCAGTGGCCGCGATGTTGCGTATTGGGAAACACAATACTCTGCCATGTCCAGTAACAAGGGTAACAAGCGCTGCACTTCAGAATGTCGACTACCGGGTAACAAAGCAACTAGCAGATTTTGTTCATCACATTGCAATTCAATGCGGCTCCGTTTACTGGCATCAAGCGATTCATCCAACGGGATCTGATCTGCCATCGGGTGTCCTACAAACCGGGTCGGCACATGATGTTTCTTGTAAAATTCCATTTCAAACGGCAATAACGTCAGCATCAAATCGAGGCTTTTCGCTATTTTTTTTACCCGGTATTGCCGCCAGGCCCATACTGAAGGGCTAATATAATGGACAACGGGAATTTGCTGTGATTTCAGCTTGCGCTCCAACACCAAGTTAAAATCAGGGGCATCAACGCCAATAAACACGTCAGGCGGGTTATTTTTAAAATGCCGGTAGACGCGCTTGCGGATTGAAAGCAACTCAGGCAATCGGGCCAAAACTTCCGTTATTGCCATCACCGACAGTCTTTCACTGTCAAACAAGGCAAGACACCCGGTGGCTTTCATTTTAGGGCCGGCAATGCCTTCAAAAACAGCATCGGGGTGCTGTTTTTTAATTGCTAAAATTAAATCCGCCGCAATGGCATCACCCGACATTTCACCTGCAACAATACCAATCCTTAACATGAGCAACGCTTTATTGGCCGAGACCGTGCCCTGGGCTTGGCAAAATCGGCAATATTGACAGTAAAAAGAAGAAATTGACTCTTTGCAAACATTGCGCTTAACGAACAATTCCGCGCGTAACATGATCAAGAAACGTCTGAATTGAACGCACATTATCCGATCTCGCCGCAAGTTCACTCAACATGGCTTTGGCGTTTTCCAGTGTGTTTCCTGATCGATAAATAATGCGGTAAGCAGCCTTAAGGTTTTTCAACTCTGCCGCCGAAAAACCTCGGCGCTTTAAGCCTTCAGTATTCAAACCATAGACTTTTGCAACATTCCCTGAAACCATGACAAACGGCAAAACATCTTTGCTAATCGCAGTTCCCATGGCTGAAAAACTGTGCGCACCAATATGACAAAACTGATGAACCAGCGTAAAACCACCCAATATCGCAAAATTTCCAACACTCACATGTCCGGCCAGTGAGGTATTATTTGCAAGAATGGTATTGTTACCAACAACGCAGTCATGGGCAATATGCACATAAGCCATGATCCAGTTATCATCACCTATTCGGGTTATCCCCTTGTCTTGGGCGGTGCCACGGTTTATCGTGCAAGATTCCCGAATAACATTACGCGCGCCTATTTCCAACCACGTTTCTTCACCAGCATATTTTTTGTCCTGGGGGGCTTCTCCAATTGATGAAAACTGGAAAATACGACTGTCCCTGCCAATTCGGGTATTGCCACGAATAACAACATGCGGCCCGATTTCACAACCATCATCAATCTGCACACCCTTGTCAATGATCGCATAAGGACCAACTTTTACATTGCTGCCCAATTGGGCCAGTGGATCAATAATTGCCGTCGAATGAATCACAAATCAGCATCTCGTATGGCACAGGTTAAATCAGCCTTTGCAACAACATTTCCATCAACGCTTGCTGTCCCCAAAAACTTCCAAACACCCCGCTTGACTTTGTCGACTTCAATTTGCAGCTGAAGACGATCACCGGGAACAACCGGCTGCTTAAACTTGGCATTATCAACACCGACCAAATAAAACAAGGTGTTATTATCGGTGGCATCGGTAGTAATATTTTCTGTTGCAAACCCCAATAAGCCCGCTGCCTGTGCAAGTGACTCAATGATTAATACACCAGGAAAAATAGGCTTGATAGGAAAGTGCCCCTGAAAAAAAGGCTCATTAATTGAGATATTTTTATACGCAGTAATTGATTGACCCGGCTCAAAACTCGTTACCCGGTCAACGAGTAAAAATGGATATCGATGGGGCAATAACTGCATTATTTTTTTGATATCCATTGTATTTAATGTATCCAATTCACGACCCTTTTAGAGCTTCGAGCTCTTTTTCCAATGATTTAAGACGTTTATCCATTTTTTCAAACTGGCGAAAACGCACGACATTTTTTCGCCATTGCGCCGCTGGCTCCGCCGGAATACCCGATGAGTATGCACCCGCTTCCCTGATTGATTTGGTCGCCATCGCCATACCCCCAAGGTGAACATTATCCGCTATTTCAATGTGACCTGTTATACCGGAGTTTCCACCCACGGTACAATGTTTGCCAATCTTGGTACTGCCGGCAATACCCACGCAAGCCGCCAATGCCGTGTGTTCACCAACATCAACATTGTGTGCAATATGCACAAGATTATCTATTTTTACCCCATCTTGCACCGTGGTATTATCAATAGCGCCCCGATCAATGGCTGAGTTTGCCCCGATTTCTACATCATTACCAATATGCACATTACCCAATTGTGGAATTTTGTACCAACGCCCCTGATCATTCGCCAAACCAAAGCCGTCAGAACCGATGACAACACCACAATGCAACAAACAGCGCTCGCCGATAATTGACCCATGGTAAATTGAAACATTGGACTTAATTCGGGTGTTTTTCCCTATTTTTGCTGACTGGCCGACAAACACATTCGCCTCAATCTGCACTCCCGCCGCTATGCTGACCTTGTCTTCGATCACAACATGAGGTCCAATCCAGGCTGATGAATCAACATAGGCATTGTCACTGACCACCGCAGAGGGATGAACACCGGAGGGCAAACACTTGGGAGTAGATAAAAAAGTCGCCGCCTTGGCGTAGGCCAAATACGGATCTTCAACGACAATGGCATTTACCGGACATGCATCTGCAAACTCCGCCTTTAAAATAACAGCCGATGCCTTGGTATCAGCCAGATATGACTGAAACTTTTCGTTTACCAGGAAAGTAATATCGCCTTGCCCTGCTGTTGCAATATTGGCAACGCCGCTAATGCGAATATCGTGGCTTCCGATAAGAGTGCCACCGATAACCTCAACTATGTCTTTTAAACTTTCATCCATGCTTATTGCTTTTCTTGTTATGAAAACGCAGTGCAAATTTCAGCAACATTCAGTCACTGCTCCAACGGGTAAATCACTTCAGCTTGGCCAGTATTTCATCCGTGATATTGATGGAATCGCTCGCATATATCACACCTTCAGCCAATAATATGTCGTAACCATTGTCTTTTGCGTATTTCTGGATTGTCGCAATTAAATTACGCTGTAAGCTCTCCAAAATTTCAGAACGCTTAAAATTCAAGTCCTCGCGAAATACATCCTGATTGCGTTTCGCATCGCGCTTTTTTGAAACGACCTCGCGTTCCAGCCGGGTACGCTCTGACTCGCTCATAATTGCCCCATCACGAACCAGTTGCTCCTCCAGTTTGTGTATTTTTTTCTGTTCTGCGACCAGTTTTTTCTCTCTTGGCGAAAATTCGTCCTGTAATTTCTTGCGCGCTATTGCCGCTTGGGGTGACTGCTCCAGTACACGTGCAATATCAACAACGCCTACCTTTAACTCCTTTGCCAATACAGCCTGAAATGACAACATTGACGCAAGTAATAATAAAATGATTGATACATTTTTCACTGTAGACTCCTGCCTATGATTTTATAAAGTAATTAATAACTTGACAGCTTTAATAAGGTGCGCCAATCGAGAACTGAAAACGTTCCGTTCTATCACCAGGCTGTGTTCTTAAAGGCCATCCCCAACTAAATTTTAACGCACCAATTGGTGCCATCCAGGTAAACCCGAACCCATATGCTGAGCGAAGATCGGCTACCTTCACGGTTTCTCCCTCCCCCCAAATATTACCTGCATCAATAAAGGCACTCAAGCGAACCGAATTACTGTCCGGCGAGAACGGATTGGGAAATAACAACTCAGCAACACCAATGGCTTTTTTCGGACCACCAAGAGACGCATTATCTTCTTTTGGCCCCAGACTGTTAACCCGAAAACCACGCACACTTTGTGCACCACCGGCATAATAATAATCGTAAAAAGGCACGATATTCCCAGAGGAGCCATAGCCTTGAGAAAACGCAGCCGTACCATCAAGGTGAATAGTCCAGTTCTTTATAATGGGCAAGAAGACCTGCTGACGCAAACTGAGTTTAAAATATTGCAAATCGCCACCGGGTAAGGTGACATCACTATTGACAATGGTTTGAAAACCGGAATCCGCAAATATTGCCCGGTTTCGACTATCAAATGTCCACGTCCCGGTAACCGTAATGGTTTTAAACTGATTGCCATACGATTCCTGAAATTGAGAATACAGTTGGGGTGGGTTATTTCGCAAGGTAAACGCCGTATCATCAAAACCAACGGTAATCCGGGCCCGCCGGTACTCACTCAATGGAAAACCAAAGCCCACACTACCACCATAAACATCGGAGTTATAGGCCGCCAGGCTTAACACTCGGGTGGCATTGGTTTTACGGTAATACACCCGCAAGCTTCGGCTAACACCATCTACAGTAAAGTAGGGATCGGTCGTGGAAAAACTGTAAATACGGTTAATCTGATTATTGCTTATTTCTGCCGCCACCTGCTTTCCTGTGCCCAGGAAATTATTTTGTTTGACACTGGCTGTCAAAATCACACCTGAGCTACCGCCATAACCAACAGAGGCTTGTATGCTGCCGGAAGACCTTTCTGTAACGCTGATAATCACATCAACCATGTCGGTATGGCCAGGCACCAAAGGCGTTTCTACGTTCACATCCTCGAAAAAGCCGGTGCGCATCAAGCGGATTTTGGAACGCTCGAGTTTCGTTGTCGAAAACCATGCCGCTTCAAGTTGACGCATTTCCCGTCGCAAGACTTCGCCGTGGGTTTTTATATTGCCGGTAAAAGTCACCCGCCGTACATATACCCGTTTTCCAGGGTCAACAAAAAACACCAATGACACGGTTTTTTCTTCGTCGTTAATTTCCGGTTGCGGATTGACGTTTGCAAATGCATACCCGTCGATGCCCAAACGCTGACTGATATTGTTGCTGCTTTCAGAGATAAGCCGGCGGGAAAATACATCACCGGCCTTAACGTCAATGAATTTTTTCAGTTCTTCTTCAGGCACAACAAACTCGCCAGCCAACTTGACATCAGAAACCGTAAACTTTCCGCCTTCACTGATATTTATCGTCACGAAAATATCATTTTTATCGGGGCTAATCGACACTTGGGTGCTTTCAATGGCAAAATTCAAGTAACCGCGATCCATATAAAATGAACGTAACAATTCAATATCAGCAAACAGTTTTTGCTTGGAATATTGACTATCACTGCTAAAAATCGGAAATTCGGCTTCGGCTTCCGAATTAAACTGCTGCAAGAGGGTTTCATCCGAAAAGGAGTGATTACCGATAATATTAATTTTACGAATACGGGTAACCTGGCCTTCATCAATATTAATCTCAAGCGCGATACGGTTACGCTCCTGGGGCAATATTTTTGACTCGATTTTGACACCATATCGTCCCAGAGAAAAATATTGCCGCTGCAATTCCTGCTCAACTTTATCCAACAAAGAACGATTAAAGATACGACCTTCGGATAGCCCGATACTCTTAAGTGCAGCCGTCAAATCTTCTTCTGATATTTCATCATTTCCGGCTATTTTAATTTTGGCAATGGAAGGTCTTTCAACAAGTTCGACGATTAATTTGCTAGCGTCTCTTTTAACAACAATATCGTTAAAAAATCCCGTATCAAAAAGCGCCTCGATGACAGCGGTCGAGGTATCATCATCAACCACGTCACCAACTTTAATAGGAAGATAATTCAAGACTGTTGACTCGGCGATACCTTCGAGTCCACGCAGCTGTATTTCACTCACTTTAAATTCGCTTATTGCAATACTTTGAGAAGAATAAATTATAAGTATTGCAAAAATTGCATAAACAGCTTGCTTCATTGATTTAGTTTATTCCGTAATTTCTCTTGAGTATTTTTACTGCGCTTGTTTGCTTTTTACGAATGACAATTTACAACAGATAACATTTCGTGAATTGTCTGCGCGATGCGACTACCAAAGTTCCAGTCCCGGCAGCAAGCCAGTCAACAAAACATGGCCTTAGCCTTGATATTCAAGCACTAAAACAACTTTCATTTAGCTCATCACACGACTAATATCATTAATCACAGCAAGAAACATCAAACTCCCCAATAACACTATGCCTATCTTTTGCCCAAATTCCTGGGCAGCATCGGAGACAGGAGAACCTTTAAAAAATTCAATCGTATAGTACATGAGATGACCACCATCTAAAAGTGGAACCGGGAGCAGATTCAACACACCGAGACTGACGCTGATGATCGCCATAAACGAAATAAAGCTGATATAACCAATTTGAGCGGACATACCTGCATATTGGGCGATGCTGATTGGCCCACTGATATTTTCCAATGAAGCCTGCCCCGTTAACATCTTGGCAAACATTTGCAATGTCAATATAGACATATCCCAGGTTTTGACTATTGCCGCACCGACAGCTGGAACAACCGAATAATGCTGGGTTGCACGCAAGTCATCATAAAAATCTGCCGGTACATAAGGGGCTAAACCAACCCGACCGATTTTCCCGTTTTGCGTTTCAACCGTAGCCGGTGTCACAACCAGTGACATTTTCGCATTATTGCGAATAATAAGAAGTTCAAGTGGATGCTCGGCCTTGGCTCTGACATATTCAGCCCATTTAACCCAGTCATCCATTGATTGACCGTCAACCATGACAATTTCATCACCTTCCTCTAATCCTGCTGCCTCACCGGCCCCCCCGGGAACGACCCGGCCAATAACCGCTGGCAATTTTGGCCGATATGGCGTAAACCCTAGATACTGAAGCAAGTTTCCAGATATGGCATCCACCGGTGTCTGCGACAAATCCAATAACAGGGTGCGCTTTTCAGCCTCGGGTTGCGCCACAAGCACTTCCACTTTTGCCTGACTCAATATATTTTCGATTAATGTCATTCTCGCTGACTCGAGGGTTGGCGTATCCTTGCCGGCAATGGCATAGATCTGGTCACCCGTCTGTAAACCTGCCTGAGAAAACGGCGAGTTCACTTCCACAGCATCAACAATCGGCTTAATACCCGGCACACCAATGACGAACAACGCCCAATAGGCAAAAATAGCGAAAATAAAATTTGCTAAAGGACCTGCGGCAACAACTGCAAACCGCTGGCCCAAGGTTTTTTGGGTAAATGCGCGATGCAATTCAAAGGCAGCAACTTCGCCTTCCCGCTCATCAAGCATTTTTACATATCCCCCTAAGGGGATAGCACCAATCACAAATTCGGTTTGATCCGCGCCAAAAGTGGTTTTCCACAAGGGCTTGCCAAAACCAATGGAAAAAGTTATGACCTTTACACCAACTTTTCGGGCAACCCAGAAGTGACCAAACTCATGGATAGCAATCAACAATCCCAATGCGACCACAAATGATAAAACTGAAATAAGTATATCCACGCTATTCCCTACCTGTCTTTACCTACTTTCTCAAACGCTTGACAACATCAGTGGCAATAGCACGCGCCTCGGCATCAGCGCTGAGAATAACTTGCAAAGAATCTGCGTCAACCACAGCCATTTGCTCCATCGTTGAATCAATGACCTTTGGAATATGCAAAAATGAAATGGTTTCATTTAAAAATGCGTCAACCGCAACTTCATTAGCCGCATTCAAAATAGCGGTACTGGATCCACCTTTTTTTAATGCATCATAGGCCAAGCGAAGACAAGAAAAACGCTCAAAATCCGGTGCCTCAAAATCAAGTCTGGCTATTTCAAACAAGTTTAAACTTCCTACACCGGAAACCGTTCGATTAGGCCATGCCATTGCATGTGCAATAGGCGTTCTCATATCGGGATTTCCCATTTGCGCCAATACCGAGCCATCATCGTATTCCACCATGGAATGAATCACACTTTGAGGATGAACCACAACTTGAATATCATCAGCAGGCGCATTAAATAACCAATGCGCTTCAATCACTTCGAGTCCCTTGTTCATCATCGTCGCAGAATCAACGGAAATCTTGCGGCCCATTGCCCAGTTTGGGTGGGCACATGCCTGATCCGGGGTTACTGCACCCAGTTCGGACAAAGTGCGTGTTAAAAATGGGCCACCTGAAGATGTGAGTAAAATACGTTTGACCCCAATTGAAGGCAAATACATGCGCTTATGTGTGGGCATGCATTGGAAAATGGCATTATGTTCACTATCAATGGGTAACAATTCCGCGTTGTTTTTTTCAACTTCGTCAATAAACAATTGACCCGACATTACCAACGCTTCTTTGTTTGCCAACAACACCCTTTTGCCAGCCTTAGCAGCTGAAAGTGTGGGCAAAAGACCAGCAGCCCCCACAATAGCCGCCATCACCTGATCAACCTCAGGTAAGGAGGCGACCGTCTCCAGGCCTTCGATGCCCGATAAAACCTGAACATCAGACAAACCACTTTTTTGCAATTCCCGCTGCAACTGTTCAGCCGCCTGAGTATCAACCATTACAGCGTATTGCGGTCTGATCGCTTGGCATTGCGCAAGCAATTTGTCAATGCTCTTATTGGCGGTTAACGCAACTATCCTGTATTTTTCAGGCAATCTTGCGACAACATCAAGTGTGCTCACACCGATTGAGCCGGTGGAACCTAATACCGTTATTTTTTTCACTCAATAATACCCAAGAGCCAAATACCAAGTGCAAACACAGGTGATGCGGACATCAAACTGTCAATTCTATCCAGCACACCGCCATGGCCAGGCAACAACGTCCCACTGTCTTTCACTTCAGCTTTTCGCTTGTACACACTTTCCAGCAAGTCACCTCCAATGGAAAAAATGACAACAATCAAGCTTAGTACAATAAAGAAGACAAACTGGAAGAAATCAAGTGCGAACCAAAATCCCCCAATAATCGCAACCAGCCCGGAAACAACAAAAGCACCATAAGCACCTTCTTTGGTTTTTCCCGGACTAACCAAAGGGGCAAGCTTGTTTTTCCCAAATTTACGGCCGGCAAAATAAGCTCCACTGTCAGCGCTCCAGATCAATATCATTAAAAACAAAACAAGTTGGGGGCCATTGGAAGGGTTTTGGTGAATAAAGATTAATGCAGCCCAGGTTGGAACCAGCAACATCGCACCGGACCACAGGTTTTCCAACAATTGGTTTGCATCAATACCCGTCTCGCCGGCATAGGAGGAAAGATGCAAAATTTGCATAAACCACCAGCCAACACTCACCACCAAAAACAAAAAGAAAAGAAAGTCACTTTGCATTAACGCCAGAGAGGCAAGCATACCTGAAATAATTAACGTGACATAGGTGTATTGATACGATGAACTACCCTGAAACTGAATCAGGCGCATCCATTCAAACACGCCAAGCACAACGAAAATACCAAGCGCAATACCAAAAGCCGGAAGTGTTGAAAAACCCAGAATACCCCACAACACCAGAGGAATGAGAATTGCTGCTGTAATTAAACGCTGTTTTAGCACTATTGCTGCCTTTCTTGTCTTATTTGCTCACCGGTTTGTCCAAATCGGCGCTCTCGCTGGGAAAATGCCTTAATGGCCTGCTGAAGCTTATCTTCGTTAAAATCCGGCCACAGTGTATCGGTAAAATAAAACTCGGTATAAGCCAGATGCCACAACAAAAAATTACTGATACGTTCGTCACCACCAGTACGAATAAACAAATCAGGCTCGGGTAAACCGGCAAAACTCATATGCTGACTCATCACATCATCATTGATCTGCGCCACGTCAAGCTCGCCATCTTTTACCTTTTGTGCGATACGCTTTGCGGCGTTGGTAATATCCCAACGACCGCCGTAATTTGCCGCAATATTCAGTATTAAGCCATCGCTTGCGGCAGTCAAATGAGTTGCGTTTTCAATACGTTCTTGTAACTTAGGAGGAAAAGCAGAAACATCGCCAATCACACGAAGTTGAACATTATTTTTTGCCAATTTTTTTGCCTCGGACTTTAACACTGTCATAAACAGGTCCATCAGCAAATTCACTTCCTTAGGCGGACGACGCCAGTTTTCACTACTAAAGGCAAAAAGCGTCAATACCTTTACACCGGATTCCCGGCAAGCTTTAACCATTTTGCGAACAGATTCAACACCGGCACGATGCCCAGCAACCCGAGGCATGGTGCGTTTATTTGCCCATCGACCATTACCATCCATGATTATTGCGATATGTTCAGGGATAATGATTTTATCCTCCAACGGGTATACTAATGTGCGGCCATCGACTGCTTGTTCCCGGTCAGAACCTGAACTCGGGGAACCAAATAATTCACGAATCTTTTTTTTCAATGGATATCCACTATTTCTATCATAAACGTAAGTACTTCACGCAAAAAAACAATTATCGACAAGCCAAAACTATATTTCCATTAATTCTTTTTCTTTTTCTTTCAATAACACGTCAATTTCAGCAACTTTTGCATCTGTGATTTTTTGAATTTGATCTGCGGCTTTGCGCTCGTCATCTTCACCAATTTCTTTCTCTTTTAATAGTGATTTTACATCGCCTAACGCATCACGACGAATATTCCTCACCGCTATTTTGGCATTTTCGCCTTCTTTTCTGACCACTTTTATGAGATCTTTGCGACGCTCTTCTGTTAGGGGTGGTAGAGGAATTCGCATTGTAGTACCAACAGTTGTGGGGTTTAGCCCCAAATCAGAAGACATAATCGCTTTTTCAATCACAGCAACCATATCCTTTTCCCAAGGTGAAACAGACAATGTTCTCGCATCGGAAACGCTGACATTCGCAACCTGCGAAAGTGGAACATCACTGCCATAGTATGGCACCATAACCGTATCAAGCAACGAAGTGTGCGCACGGCCAGTACGAACTTTAGCTAAATCCGTTTTTAATGACTCGATGCTCTTCCCCATACGGATTTCTGCATCTTTTTTTATTTCATTTAACATTTTTTGTTCCCTATTCACTGAAGACACAAAGTAAGTAAACAAGTCCCCACTTATTGCACAAGAGTTCCCTCGTCCTCACCCATTACAACTTTCATTAATGCGCCGGAGGTATTCATATTAAAAACACGAAGCGGCATTTTTTGATCGCGACACAATACAATGGCTGCTGTATCCATGACATTAAGCTTTTGTTCAATCACCTGATCATAAGACAATGTACTATAGAGTACCGCATCAGGGTTTTTCATCGGATCATCTGAAAACACACCATCAACTTTCGTGCCTTTAAGCACAACATCCGCACAAATTTCAATCCCTCGCAAACTGGCTGCTGAGTCAGTGGTAAAAAACGGGTTCCCCGTACCCGCCGCAAAAATCACAATACGGCCTTTTTCCAAATGTCTGACGGCACGTCGACGAATATAACCTTCGCACACCTTGTCAATTTCCAGGGCGGACATCACCCGAACATACAAACCCCGTTTCTCAATGGCATCCTGTAACGCCAGGGCATTTATTACTGTCGCCAACATTCCCATATGATCGCCTGCAATTCGATCCATACCTGCTTCAGCCAAGCCTGCGCCACGAAATATGTTTCCTCCACCAATCACCATGCCTATCTCGACGCCTAATTTGGACAATTCAAGAATTTCATCTGCAATTCGACTGGCAACTGCCGGATCAATACCGTAATCAGCATCTCCCATAAGTGCTTCACCACTTAGCTTTAATAAAATGCGCTTATACTTTACTTTAGACACGGTATCTCCTTAACACGAGGACAGCGGTAACATACAGGTAATCAAGAACCCCAAATGTGTTTTTTTACCCGGGTTCTTTAATAAAAATCTTAAACTATTATTGCATTGAATAGCGTTTGCAAACGGGAGTAACCTTGCTTTCACTCTAACGGTCTGGGGAATTCCCCCAGACCGTTAATATATTAACTGCCGCGAACTTGAGCCATTACCTCTTCAGCAAAGTTATCTTCGGCTTTTTCAATACCTTCACCGACTTCATAACGACAGAAAGACAAAACCTTTGCATTGTTAGATGCCAACAATTTTCCGACCGTGGTATCAGGGTCCTTGACAAATGGTTGCCCAACAAGCGTAATTTCCTTCAAGTATTTTTTGATACGGCCTTCAATCATTTTTTCAATAATATTATCAGGCTTGCCACTTTCTTTGGCTTGTGCAACAAAAATTTCTTTTTCTTTCTCAAGGTTTTCGGCAGGCACCTGCTCTTCGGATACACACACAGGATTAGTTGCTGCAATATGCATGGCGATATCTTTACCAAGCGCATCATCCCCTCCTTCCATCTCAACAACTACGCCAATCCGGGTACCGTGTGAATAGAAAGAAAAAGCACCTTCTGTGCTCGTCAAAGAAAAACGTCTGACTGAAATTTTCTCGCCAATTTTGGCAATAAGCGCACGACAGGCTGTGTCAACCGTATCACCGCTGGCCATTTCCAAATGCATTAACGCATCGACGTCCGCAGGTGCCTGGGCAAGGATAATTTCACAAACTTCGTTTGCAAAGTTTTGAAAATCTTCACCGCCGGAGACAAAATCGGTTTCACTGTTAACCTCAAGTATTGCAATAGTTTTCGCATCTACGGATGCCTTGATCGTTACCGTACCTTCAGCAGCAACGCGACCGGCTTTTTTATCCGCCTTGGCAAGACCTGTTTTACGCATATGATCAATTGCGGCTTCAATATCACCATCGCACTCAACCAATGCTTTTTTGCATTCCATCATTCCTGCGCCGGATCTTTGTCGTAATTCTTTAACTTGGCTAGCTGTAATCGCCATGATATGACCTCTACTGTTCTATAATAGTGATAGTGTTTATGTATATATATTATTTTGTGTTCAATTTGCCGAAACGGGTATTTCTCTTGATTCTCATTGAGATTTATTTTTTCAGTCACGGCAAAAATAATCAGTTAACTCGCAAAAAGGGGGCATGGCCCCCTTTCGCTTAAACCTGGTTTCCGGTTATCTGATGCAGATAACGAAACCTTACGCGCTTTTAGCGTCGTCGGCTTTTCTGGCTGCCGGCTTTTGCTTTGCCATTTTTTCAGCGTCGCCATTCTCCTCGTCATCAATGGCAACAAATTCATCTCTGCCAACAACATTGGTATTTTTACCTTCAAGAACCGCGTCGGCCAAACTGGTAACATAAAGCTTGATTGCTCGCATTGCATCATCATTCCCTGGAATAACGTAATCAATGCCCTTGGGGCTGTTATTGGTATCAACAACACCAATAACCGGAATACCCAGTTTATTTGCTTCTAGCACCGCAATATTTTCATGCCCCACATCAACAACAAAAATCGCATCGGGCATGCCGCGCATATCTTTAATACCACCGAGACTGCGCTCAAGTTTAACCAGTTCACGAGAACACATTAGCGCTTCTTTTTTATTCAACTTATCAAAGTGACCATCTTTTGACTGTGCCTCAAGTTCCTTCAAACGCTTAATGGACTGCTTAACCGTTTTAAAGTTTGTCAACATACCACCTAACCAACGATGGTTAACATAAGGCATGCCACATCGTGTTGCTTCTTCCTTGATCAAGTTAGAAGCAGAACGCTTTGTGCCAACAAACAAAATATTGCCCCGCTTTGCGGCTATTTTACTCACAACATTCATTGCATCATTAAACAATGGCAACGAAGATTCCAGATTAATAATATGGATTTTGTTACGATCACCAAAAATGTACGGTGCCATTTGTGGATTCCAGTAACGGGTTTGATGGCCAAAATGTACGCCGGCCTCGAGCATTTGACGCATGGTAACGCTAGACATGTAATAAACTCCTGTGTTTGGGTTATGCCTCCACATTTCCCACTTTATCAACCTGTATGCTCCGCATCATATTTCCAAAAACAGACAAAATTCTGCCAATTTACCGGCAAAACCCGAAGCTAAAGGCACCCTGACAAGTGTGTCGAAATGTGTGTGTATTAAAATTTGTGACAACTCAGATAAATTGTCACCCACGACTCGGCGAGAAACAAAAACTCGCCTTCTTGAATGTTAGCAACAAATCGCCTTTTTTAGCGTCATATTAACCCCAAAATTGCGCATATTTGCTGCACCACCCAAAAACTTTCCAAGTCTTTGATTTCCTCTTTAAAATCCGGCTGATTTATACCACAAATCACAAACAACAACAATTGGAAATATCGCCAAGTCACAGATTCATTAAGGGCTTGAGCTTAATTGGCGATAATGCGAACATTGCGGCACAAAATCGGCATTGAATTTGATACGCGCATATAAAGCAAGCAAATTCGCCACCAATCCCACTGAATTCACCGAGGCAAAATCCAGAATATGAGCATTCACATTAAAACCGCAAGCGAAATCGAAAAAATGCGCGTTGCAGGGCAATTAACCGCAAAAGTACTCACCATGATCGAGCCCCATGTAAAAGCAGGTATTACCACCGATGAGCTAAACGACATATGCCACAACTACATTGTTAACGATCTGGATGCCATACCTGCCCCGCTCAATTACCGCGGCTTTCCCAAATCCATCTGCACCTCGGTTAACCACCAGGTGTGCCATGGTATTCCTGGCGACAAAAAACTGAAATCCGGCGATTCGATCAATATTGACATTACCGTCATCAAGGATGGTTTTCACGGCGACAGCAGCAAAATGTTTGTTGTCGGCAAACCGTCAATTCAGGCCAAGCGCGCAATTAACACCAGCCATATTGCCATGTGGAAAGGCATCAAACTCGTGAAACCTGGCATACAACTCGGCGACATTGGTCATGCCATTCAACGTTACACGGAATCCAAAAACTGCTCCATCGTGCGAGAATATTGTGGCCATGGTATCGGCAAAAACTTTCATGAAGATCCACAAATTTTACACTACGGCACACCTGAAACCGGCATCATATTGGAAGAAGGCATGACGTTCACCATTGAGCCCATGGTAAACATCGGTAAACGTCATGTAAAATTGTTAAAAGACAATTGGACCGTTGTTACCAAAGATCACTCGCTCTCCGCCCAATGGGAACATACCATCCTCGTCACAAAAGAAGGGTACGAAGTACTAACCCTGCGCGAAAACGAAGAAATTCCAGACGTATAAAGTAGCCTAAGGCCAAATTCATACGTTGAATGCAAGATAACATACCTGGATTTTAAACCGCTGGACAAATCCCATGACACTCCCAGAACTCTATGACAACACTGTGTTCCTGAACGAACTGGCAAAATCAAACAAGCATATCGCACTATACAAAAAAACCATTAACGCGGCACAAGAAAAGCTCTTTCGCCTTTTTGATGATGGCGCACCAATAGAGTCACTGATAAAAGCCCGTTCCCATTTTGTTGATCAGCTACTTACCCACGCATGGCAATCCTATTTCCCGGAAACGCATAAAGACATTGCACTAATCGCCGTTGGTGGCTACGGACGCGCAGAACTCCACCCCTATTCAGACGTTGACATCCTGATATTACTCGAACATGAGAATGTGGAAAGCTACAAAGATCAGCTTGAAGGCTTCATCACTTTTTTGTGGGATATCGGTATCGAAATTGGTAGCAGCGTTCGCACACTTGAGCAATGCATTGAGGAATCAGCAAACGACATTACGATTGCAACCAATATTGTTGAATCACGTTTGGTTACCGGATCAGAATCACTGTTTGCATTATTATCCACATCTACCGGGCCTGACAAAATCTGGCCCAGCCCGGAATTTTTTAAACAAAAATGGCATGAACAAAAACAGCGCCACCTAAAAAATCACGATACCGCCTACAACCTTGAACCCAATATTAAAGAAGGCCCCGGCGGTTTGCGTGATTTACAAATGATAGGCTGGATAACAAAAAGGCACTTCGGTGACAGTTGCCTTAAGGATCTTGTTGGCCGAGAGTTTCTGATTGATTCTGAATACCAGGATTTGCTTGCCTCTCAGGCTTTTCTGTGGAAAGTGCGATTTGCACTACACAAACTGACAGGCCGACGAGAAGACAGACTCCTGTTTGAGCATCAACGCAATATTGCCGCCATGCTGGGATTCAAAGACCAGACAAAAGACAAATGCGAAGTAAATGAAAACCGCAGAGCTTCTGACGGTAACAGACTCGGTGTCGAGCTTTTCATGAAGCAATATTATCGCACCCTAAAAGAGCTTAGCCTGCTTAACGAAATGCTACTCCAGTATTATCAGGAAACCCTGCTCTACAAAGATGAAAACACAACACCAACACCGATTAACAGTCGCTTTCAAATTAACAAAAACTTCATTGAAGTTACCAAAGAAAACATATTTCAACATTACCGCTTTGCCCTGTTGGAAATTTTTTTTCTTATTCAGCAAAACAAAAATATCATCGGTGTTCGCGCCTCCACCATCCGTCTTATTCGCATGTACTTGCCATTAATAGATGATGATTTTAGAAACGATATACGCTGCAAAAGCCTGTTTATGGAAATACTCAAGCAACCCCGCGGCCTGACACACGTACTGCGACAAATGAACACCTATGGCATATTGGCCGCCTATATCCCCCTGTTTAGAAAAATAACAGGACAAATGCAATTTGATTTATTTCATGCCTACACAGTCGACCAACACACCTTATTTGTTATTCGAAATATGCGGCGTTTCTTCGTTGAGGATTTTAATCACGAATTCCCCGTATGCAGTCAAATTATATGCACACTACCAAAACCGGAATTGCTTTACATCGCCGGCTTATTTCACGACATAGCCAAAGGACGTGGTGGTGATCACTCCATACTCGGTGCGGCAGATGCCAAAGCATTTTGCCAACTTCACGGCCTAAGCAGACATGATTCCGAACTTGTAGCCTGGTTAGTGGAACATCATTTACTGATGTCTGCCACCGCACAACACAAAGACACCAACGACCCGGATATTGTCTACGATTTTGCCTCAAAAGTTGGCAACAGCATAAAACTGGACTATCTGTACCTGCTTACGGTCGCGGATATGCGGGCAACCAACTCAACTGTCTGGAATAGCTGGAAAGATTCCTTGCTAAAATCCCTCAGACGCCAAACCAAATATGCATTTCAACGTGGTTTGCATAACCCCATTGACAGCTCTGAAATCATTGCACGAACTCAACACCAGGCATTATCAGCCTTAAAAGATACCTTTAAAGACACTAAAAAAATCACCGATCTATGGCGCTCCTACGGCGATGATTATTTTTTGCGCTACACCTCTGAGGAAATCATTTATCATACAAAAGTCATTTTTAATCAGAAACTCAACGACACAATTATCGACATAAATCCGAATGGCATCAGTGGCGGAACAGATATTTTCATCAGAACCCCCATCAGCCAAGATCTTTTTACTAACACAACCATCGCAATGAATGATCTACACTTAACGGTTGTCGAAGCACGGTTAGTAAGCAGCAATAACCGCTTTACTCTCAACACCTATACCGTACTGGAACTGAATGGTGACCTGGTTGAAGACCCACAAAGACTAAAACAGATACAAGAAAAAATACTCTCCGCCCTTAAGCAAGACGTATCAAGTGAGAATTTGATCAACAAGAAAGCTAACCGCCGAATCGAATGTTTTTCTCGCCCAACAGAAATTACGTTTGTCGATTCAACTGAAAAAAAACAAACAACATTGCAAATTATTTCAACTGATCGATCCGGACTGCTATCCAAAATAGCATTTACATTGAAAACGCAAAAAGTCAGAATCAAAAACGCAAAAATCACCACGCTGGGCGCACAGGTCGACGACACTTTCATCATACGTGATGGAAAAACACAAAATTGTATCTCCGATGAGAAAAAAGATGCAATAAAAGCACAATTAATTGATTTACTTGATTTCTAAGTCAGTACAAAAAATAAAAATGAGCACATACGTTATTGGTGACATACAAGGCTGTTTGAGCGAATTAAAACAGCTACTGAAAAAAATAAAGTTTTCCGCAGACAAAGACCTTGTTTGGTTTACCGGAGATCTCGTTAATCGTGGCCCGAAATCACTCGAAACCTTACGCTATGTAAAAAGCATGGGCAACAATGCAGTCAGTGTTTTAGGCAACCATGATCTTCATATGCTGGCAATTGCATATAATTTACAAAAGCAAAGGCCCAGCGACACTTTTAATACTATTTTACATGCAAGAGACAAAGACAATTTAATAGACTGGGTGGCAAACCTGCCACTTGTTCACAGCGCATATAATGGCCAATACGTTCTGGTTCATGCCGGTATTTATCCTGCCTGGCATATTACCCAGGCAATACAATACGCCAGTGAAGTCGAACAGGCGTTGCGAAGTGAACAGCGAATCGAATTTCTTTCCAACATGTACGGCAACCTGCCAGCGCGTTGGGACAATTCCCTAAAAGGCACAGAGCGACTACGCTTTATTACCAACGCATTTACTCGAATGCGGTATTGCACCGAGGATTTGAGACTGGAACTGACATCCAGCATGGCTCCCGATAAACAAATTGATGGTTTGATTCCCTGGTATAAACTACGCAATGACTCTCCCGACCAACAGATTTTTTTTGGCCACTGGTCAACACTGGGCTTAACAACACAAAAAGGTATCCATTGTCTGGACACAGGCTGCTTGTGGGGAGGCGCATTAAGCGCAATGAAAATACATCAAGACGCCAGCCAGGAATTCACATTACAGCAAATAAACTGCAACGGAGAGCTGAGTCCGCTTCCTTAGCGGTATAACTTGATCAACACGCGCCTTAAAAAATAACAGAACTCAATCCATCAGCTTCACTTCAATTCCCTTTTCTCTCAGCCCCTTAGCTCTTACATCAATATAACGCTGAAAGCTTTTTTCTTTTTTATAGGCAGCACTGGACACATAGTCCAGAACGGACTGGACATGAAAGGACTTCAAATATGCTTCCATACGAATAATTTCGTTATTTGCCTTATCAAACAAGACCAGGCTAGGGGCATACTTTATATCGAGTGACTGAGCCAATGCAAAAGCCGAGGTTTTTTTACCATCAAAACCAATAATCGGTTTTTTTGACCACATATCCAATTGCACCGCATCAAACTTTTTAACCAGATTGATTGTCTCTGCCCGTTTCAGAACATCCGAATGCAGCTCATCACAAGCGGGACATTGTTTTTGCTCGAACAAAATCAGCTTGTAATCCGCATTCTGATTGCCACTCAAATCCACATCGACAAAGCGGAAAAGTGGCGTCCTGTTAAGTTTGCCAGAGGACAATACCGGAGATTTTGAGTTTAGATAATCCCGAAAACGCAGCCGGTTTTCTTGCTTCTCGATAACGTAATCCAAGGCAAGCGTAAATTTAGCGGGCGGCAAATAGCCGTTCAAACGCAATGCCACCTGCCCCTGTTCATTAAAAAAAACAAGTGTCGGAGTAAACATCACGCGCAAGCTGGCAGCAAAATCTTTTTCCGTCATCTCATTCCCGGTATAATCACTAACCTCACGGTCACCCCACATATTAATCGCTACCACGTCAAAGTTTTGTCTTGTTTTATCTGCTATGGCTTTTTGTGCAAAATTCACATTAACGAGTTTTTCGCAATAAGGACAACCATCCTGGTAGAAAAAAAACAATACTCGCTTGTTTTCCTTTGCCGCTTCGGCAATATCTTCCGCCAAATCCAAAAAAGACGACTTAAACCAGGCTGGCGGTTCAACAAACCCCGGGTTCTGCAAGCCGGGCAGGACACCTTCGGTTTTTGCGAACAATGCGCCGGAAAATACTAACAATACCGAACAGAAAATAAGTGAGATTTTTTTCATACACAATAAGTCCTTAAATAACAATCAGTTGAAAAGGAGAAAAGACAATATGAGAATATAAAAAAGCACATTTTACAATACAGAAAAAAATAGCATTAAACGCCGTTTAGTCTAAACTAAGTGACATAAAAATACACAGTAAATTCATTTCAGGTTTTAATCAGATTGCATCTTAGTCAGAATATTCAATGACAATCCGGCTTTACAGCATCAGCTACTCCCCGGCTTTGCACGCATCAAACAATATGTAATGGCATTGGTTTTGCTTCATATTTTACCTGAAGCGATTTTAAAGGCGGCGTATTTCGCCAACAGTGAAGGATAAATTGACTATGGTAACACAACTGAATATCGTGAGTGACGAAAAAACCCGACACTTGATAACCCCTGGCAATTTCGAGTCCATCAATTATTTTCCTGATCACAACGCAGATCAAACCAAGCATGGCTATGCGCTGAAAATTTCGGGTATCCTGCAAACCACGCTTGAGCTTGAAGTTCTGATCAAGCTTTTTTCGCAACAAATCAAACCGGCCATTCCCCACGACGGTCTAACCTATCATAATGACCCCCTCGGCCTTTCATTTCATTTTGGCAAAAAATGCAAGAACGAATGCCAATATCGTTTACTTGTAAATGGTGAACCACTAGGTGAAATCAGCCTGCATCGCCGCTGGAATTTTTCATCAGAAGAAAACAAGGTATTTGAATATACATTATGTGGGCTGGTTTACCCCCTACGCAACGCAATACTCTATCGTCAAGCCTTGCATGCCGCAAACAAAGATGCGCTAAGCGGTGTATATAATCGCTCTACGTTTGAAGAAACCTTGAACCGGGAAGTCAAACTTGCACATCGCTACAAACGACCCCTGTCAATAGTCATACTTGATATCGACAATTTCAAAAGCTTCAATGACAATTACGGACACAGTTTGGGGGATGAGGTTATCAAATCCACCGCTGCCAACACAATGGCTTGTGTGCGCAGTACTGATATTGTCTTTCGCTATGGCGGTGAAGAATTTGTTGCCCTGCTCAGTAATACCTCGGTTGATGGCGCAGCTTTTCTGGCTGAACGAATTCGCTCTCGCATTGCATCATCAGTTATCGAGTTTGAAAACAAAGATATCAATGTCACAGTGAGCCTTGGCATTGCACAATTAAATACAAACGAGCAAAATGCCAGCTTCTTCAGCCGCGCAGATAAAGCACTTTATGATGCAAAACGTTCCGGCAAAAACAGAGTTTGTACTGCCGAATAAATTATCCAGTCCTGAAGCTGCATGATAAGATAGGCATATCTATCTTCTAAGGCGCTATATACATGGACAAAAACCGGAACCGTCTTTCCGTAAAGCAGATTTATCGCATTTGCGATGCCAAACAATTCCCCTTTGAAACAACAGCTGCACTGCAAACCGTACTGCAAAGTATTGGTCAAGACCGCGCCATGGCCGCCATTGAATTTGGCATCAGCATCACACGACACGGTTACAATATTTTTGCATTGGGCCCTACGGGTGCCGGCAAATACACACTTATTCGTGAAGCATTAAAAAACCACACCAGCCACAAGCGGGAAATTTATGACTGGTGCTATATCAATAACTTTGAGCAAACACACAACCCATTAGTCCTAAAATTACCCGCCGGCATTGGTAGCAAGCTTCGAAAAGACTTACAGGAACTGTCTGACACACTCGCCCACGTAATACCCAAAGCATTTGAAGCTGAAAGTTACGATAAACAATTACTGACAATCACTACCGACTACCAAAAACAGGAAGAATCAGCGTTTAGGAAGCTGGAAAGCCAGGCAAAGTCAAAAAATATTGCATTTTTACAAACAGATACCGATTTCACTTTTACCCCACTTATAGATGGCAAAACAATGGAGCAGGCAGACTTTGACAAGCTGCCAGAAACCGAAAAAAACAAAATTCAATCCGATATCAGCGAACTGCAACAATCACTGCAAAGTATTTTACAACATTTACCCAAATGGCAGCAGGAAAGTCGCTTGAAGGTAAAAAAACTGAATACAAACATGGCAAAAAAAGCCGTTGGATTCTGGGTTGCTGATCTAAAAAGAATATATAAAAATGAGCCGGGTATTATCGAGCATTTACATGCAATCGAAGAAAACGTAATTGAAAATGTCGAAAACTTTTTACCACAACAGGCAGCGAACGAAACACACCAGGCAACTGTCGATATTAAAAGCCTGCTCGCCAAATACCATTTAAATTTGATTGTAGATAACAAAAATATCACCGAGCCACCAGTAATATATGAAGTAAACCCCACTCTCGAAAACATCATTGGGAAAATCGACTCAACAAACCAATATGGCACCTTGATTTCTGATTTTACCATGATAAAAGCCGGGGCATTACATAAAGCCAACGGTGGCTATTTAATACTGGATGCCTACAAACTACTAGACAAAACTTTTTCATGGGAAGCATTAAAACGCGCATTAGCAAGCAGAAAAATCAACATTGAATCCAGCGCTGAAAACGCAGCCACGCTTTCTCCCTCTCCGATTCCACTGAATGTAAAAATCATATTACTGGGTGATTACCACGATTATTTCACCCTTAGTGAACTCGACCCCGAATTTAACGCATTATTTAAAGTCATAGCAGACTTTGAAGATAATGTTCCAAGAAACGACAACACTCTGTTGCAATACGCACAACTCATCGCCGCAATAGCACAAAGACACAAACTCAAACCCTTCCACCGTACGGCAGTCGCACGTATAGTGGAAGAAAGCTCCCGCTGGATCGAAGACCAACATAAACTTTCAACACACACCGGAGAATTGCAAGACTTAATGACAGAGGCAGATTACTGGGCAACACAAAACAAACAAAACAGTGTAACTGCAACCAATATTGAAAAGGCCATACAGGAAAAACGTTACCGCTCGTCTCGACTCAAGGATGAAGCTCACAAATCTGTATTACGAAACAGAACCCTGATCGAAACCACAGGAACCAGAGTCGGACAGATTAATGCACTCACCATTTCGGATCTGGCAGATTTCACTTTTGGTCAACCCTCTCGGGTAACAGCACTTGCCAGGCTGGGTGACGGGAAAATAATTGATATCGAACATGAAGCAAACTTGGGTGGCAATATTCACACCAAGGGTCTGCTGATACTTTCTCACTTTTTTGGTGATCGCTACTTAAAAGACAAACCCCTTTCATTTCATGCCAGTATTGTATTCGAGCAATCCTACGGTGGAATTGATGGCGACAGCGCCTCTGTGGCAGAGCTGATCGCTTTGATGTCAGCAATTGGCTTAATCCCGGTAAAACAATCAATCGCAATTACAGGCGCAATAGATCAACAAGGCAATGTATTGGCCATTGGTGCAGTAAATGAAAAAATCGAGGGTTTTTTTGAAATATGTGAAAAACGCACACTCACCGGAGAACAGGGAGTGATTATTCCCGAACAAAATGCAACCCAACTCATGTTATCAAAACCGGTTGTGGAAGCCGTTAAAAAAAACCAGTTTCACATATATACCGCCAACCATGTCGACCAAGCCTTGGAGATTCTCTGCGATTTTCCCGCAGGAAGACGCAATAATGAAGGTATTTTTAGTGAAAACTCGATTAACCGGATCATTGAAGACCGCCTTACCGAACTGGCAGAAATAGCTCACGAGAATGATGACGACTCTGAAGAAGAACACAATGAAACACCAACAAACCGCTAACCGAGAGATCGAGCCAAAACCATTGTTCCAGCGTTTACATGTATTAGGTTTGCACCACAGGTTTCTCGAGAATCAGCAATAAAGCCTGCGCATGCTCAACAGCCTCCCGGCCCAAAGTCGTCAAATAGCCTCCATCTACCTGAGTCACCAGGCCTTTGTCATGCAAACGCCGGGTAGCCTGAATAACTGATTCATCGGCTGTGTGATGCACCTTGATGCCTTCCATGGTAGACGATGTATTATAATGCAGTAACAAATTAAGCTCGCTGAGCAATTGGTTTGAATAGCGCATATCTTCTCCTCAAAATGAGCCATGAATCCCTCTGATTCCCAAACACCACAGTATTGTTTTTTGAAGTATATAGCAATATATGAATTCTTAACCGGCGGAATCAGCCTGCAAAAACCGGGTGGTGATTACAAGTAAATAGCAAATAGACCGTATTGTGCTGATAACAGCTTGGTTTTCTACAATAAGTCTTGTCGGGTCAGCAGAACATAGAGCGCCTAAGCCGACCCATCCGAACCCGGCATCCGGGGCAACTCAATCCACAGCCCGCACCGATGCATTCACCGTCAAGGTACCCGAAGTGTCCCAGGATACCGGCAATACATCGCTGCAGGCGCGGCAGCTTTCGCCCTGGCCTTCGCAGCTGTGGAAACAAAAACCAGACGATTGAGAGAGGGACTGACTCTCCCCGTTGAGGTAAACTCCGCTTGCGATACGCATGTCATAAATGCCCGGCTCCAGCAACAACTCTGTTACCACAGAACCTTCGCTGGCTATGAGATCCGCTCCACCACCATACTTACTCATCGTTACCGTTGTAATCATTCCACCAGTGGAGCTCGCGGACAAATTAAACATGGCCGGGCCGTTGCGTATATCGACAACCACCTGAACATTCGAATGAACACTGCCCATCCATGGGTAACGGGCGTTTATGACTGGCACACCACTTGGCGCACCACTTACCGTCCCCCTTGACTGCCCTTCTAGCTGATAGCTCATCTGGTAGCTGCTGACACCTCCCTGGTCGGTACGCTCTCGTGTACCGAGTCCTCGGACGGAGTTGAAAATATCCCAACTCACACCATTAAACTGGGAGTTGTACACGGCTGTTGCCTTGTCATCAAATGCTGCAGACTGTGGCGGCAGTGAGTAATTTTGTTCATAGTGTTCGCTCTGTTCATTCGGTACGCCGTTTGAATCCAATCCACTCCCAAAAGCGCCAAAAAGGACGCTAGCAAAGGTAAGATAAACCTTTGTTTTCGGCTTGTCCTTAACCTTGACGTGAAGCGTAAACAACTCGGTTTCCGTTGGCCCCACCAGTTCATCACCGCAATTGCCGCCGCTGCGAACGCGGATGGCGCTCAGGGTAAATTCCTCGCCGGTTTCAACTGGCAAGCCCAGTTCCTCCAGGGCCTGATCAATGGGGATGCTGGCGGCTTCGCCCAGTACGGCGCCGGCCGCATCCCGGCGCAGCGCCAGCAGCACCTTGTCGAGCACGCGGAATTCAATACTGTCGTCCAGAGGGTCATTCAAACGGCATTCCACAGGATTGATCCAGCCGGATAATTCCAGTTCTCCCCCTAAAGGCACATAAATGCTGCCTTCAGTGTTGCGGGGTACGCCGGTAATACCGCCGGTCAGGGTTTCATCGTCTATGGTTGCGTCTTCCGCATCCCTGGACTGAAAGGTGACATGGGTGCCTGCCAGGTGTATGGATTGCTGCAATGTATCGTAGTCATAGGGAGGTCGCCCTACCCATTCAGCGGGTTCAGGGTCGGATCCGATGACAATACGGCTGCGTTCATAGAAACGGGGCTGGGTAAGCTCCACCAGATAGATACTGGTTTCGTTTTCCTGTGATAACCGGTACGCCACATCGTGCAGTTTCTGTAGCAGTATTTCAATGGTA